>VOFI01001501.1_pt1:87500-142019 | contig 142019 bp, 186 predicted proteins | sample 5384131 | NCBI WGS metagenome assembly VOFI01 (sample SAMN12384728, study PRJNA508395) | human gut metagenome | isolation source: healthy gut H | host: Homo sapiens | reverse complement strand
TTACTGTTGAGTTATCAAGTGCTTACTTATAAAAAAAAATAAGAAAAGTCGATACCTATATTCTGGTGTCGATGCGCTTAGGGAAACAATCTGCCTCATCCCGAACAGCCAGCACCTAAGCGGCCGATGGTACCGCATTGGAGTATCGATGGGAGAGCAGGGCGCCGGATCAAAGAAAAACAAGTGGGAAACTTGTTCATATATAGAAACAGACACCGGTAAGTGAGTTCTCGTCGGAAACAGAACGGTAAAAGAAGACGAAGACCGATAGGTCGGTGTTAAATCTGACTGTGGGAAAAGTTGTGTTATGATAACTGGTTTTACCAGTGATTAGAGGTTTTAAATGGAAGATATCTGATATTTAAGATTTCTAATGACTGGTAAAATATCGTCAAAGTTAAGGCAATGTACCTTGAAAAACTGCATACATGTAATTTTGACAAAAGCAACCCAAATATCCTGATACAAACGTTAAAACGTAAGATAGGAAGATATCGATTTTAGTCTGTGGTGGCATGTTATCAACAATGAGAATCAGCATCAAAAATCAACGTACGCTAGTGATGAGCGAAAGGTCCAGAGTACCAATGCTCGGCACTAAGAGCCGAAGCGAGAATAAGCTTTATGCTTGTCTCTCGAATGGGGAAAACCCGCAGGGAAGCCAATCCATAACGTATGGAGGGGAACCCGGGGACCATAGTACTGTGAAGGAAAGGTGAAAAAAAGCAGATGAGGACCCCGGAGGGGAGTGAAAGAGAACCTGGAAACCCTGTGTCTACAAGCTGTGGAAGTGCTTTATATGCAACCGCGTACTTTTGTAGAACGGTCCGGCGAGTTACGCTTACTGGCAAGGTTAAGTCACTTAAGGGACGGAGCCGTAGGGAAACCAAGTCTTAAGAGGGCCAGAGTCAGTAGGAGCAGACCAGAAAACCGGGTGATCTACCCATGTCCAGGATGAAGCTGCCGTAAGAGGCAGTGGAGGTCCGACCCACATCCGTTGAAAAGGGTGGGGATGAGGTGTGGGTAGGGGAGAAATTCCAATCGAACCCGGAGATAGCTGGTTCTCCTCGAAATAGCTTTAGGGCTAGCCTCGGTCATGAGTCTTGTGGAGGTAGAGCACTGAATTTCCTAGGGGCGTCAAAGCCTACCGAAGAATATCAAACTCCGAATGCCATGTAGATAAGACCGGGAGTCAGACTGCACGAGATAAGTTGGGCAGTCAAAAGGAAAGAGCCCAGACCTTCAGTTAAGGTCCCAAAGTGTACGTTAAGTGGAAAAGGATGTGGGGTCTCGAAGACAACCAGGATGTTGGCTCAGAAGCAGCCATTCATTCAAAAGAGTGCGTAATAAGCTCACTGGTCGAGAGGCCCTGCGCCGAAAAATGTCCGGGGCTGAAACGTACCACCAGAAACTAAGGGATCCGCAAGGATCGGTAGAGGAGCATTGCATGCGGAATGAAGCAGTACCGTAAGGAGCTGTGGACTGCATGGAAGAGAGAATGCCGGAATGAGTAGCGAGATAAAGGTGAGAATCCTTTAGGCCGAATATCCAAGGTTTCAGGGTAAAGCTGATCTGCCCTGGGTAAGTCGGGGCCTAAGGCGAGGACGAGAGTCGTAGCCGATGGACAACAGGTGGAGATTCCTGTACTGCGGTATGACAGAACTGTGGGACACGTATGGAAAGCGGAAGCCGGGAATGGAAAGCCCGGTGCAAGCAGAACGCGAAGCTTTAAATTTAAGCCCCAGTAAACGGCGGCCGTAACTATAACGGTCCTAAGGTAGCGAAATTCCTTGTCGGGTAAGTTCCGACCCGCACGAAAGGCGTAATGATTTGAGCGCTGTCTCGACAATGCATCCGGTGAAATTGAAGTACCAGTGAAGATGCTGGTTACCTGCGCCAGGACGGAAAGACCCCATGGAGCTTTACTCCAGTTTGGTACTGGGGTCCGGTATTGCATGTACAGGATAGGTGGGAGGCTAGGAAGCAGTAACGCCAGTTGCTGCGGAGCCGCTGTTGGGATACCACCCTTGCAGTACTGGGCTTCTAACCAGCCGCCGTGAACCGGCGGTGGGACAATGCCAGACGGGGAGTTTGACTGGGGCGGTCGCCTCCGAAAGGGTATCGGAGGCGCCCAAAGGTTCCCTCAGAATGGACGGAAACCATTCGAAGAGTGCAAAGGCAGAAGGGAGCTTGACTGCGACACCGACGGGTGGAGCAGGTACGAAAGTAGGGCTTAGTGATCCGGTGGTATTAAGTGGGAATGCCATCGCTCAACGGATAAAAAAGCTACCCTGGGGATAACAGGCTTATCACTCCCAAGAGTTCACATCGACGGAGTGGTTTGGCACCTCGATGTCGGCTCATCGCATCCTGGGGCTGTAGTAGGTCCCAAGGGTTGGGCTGTTCGCCCATTAAAGCGGTACGCGAGCTGGGTTCAGAACGTCGTGAGACAGTTCGGTCCCTATCCGGCGTGGGCGTAGGATATCTGAGAGGAGCTGTCCTTAGTACGAGAGGACCGGGATGGACTGACCTCTGGTGCACCGGTTGAACCGCCAGGTTCACGGCCGAGTAGCCAAGCCTGGAAGGGATAAACGCTGAAGGCATCTAAGCGTGAAGCCCCCCTCAAGATAAGATCTCTCATTCGAAAGAAGTAAGACCCCTTGAAGACGACGAGGTAGATAGGGCAGGGGTGGAAGTGCAGTAATGTCCGGAGCTGACTGTTACTAATAGGGTGAGGGCTTGACCAAGAAATGAGAAAGGCGGTTATAAAGTAGCTGCCAGACTCACGCAGAGGTAAAATGATTCCATTAGGATGTAACATGTATGTAGTTTTGAAGGTACAGAACGAAAACGGTAGCCGGTTGGTTATCGTTTTTTGTTGCCTTTTCTTTACTTTTTACCCTATTTTTTTCTTTATATTCTGTTAAAAAATATTTTTTAAATCAATTCATAAAATAACAGGTAACAGAACAGGAAGAAATAAGATGAAATCAACTAGAAACGGATCCAGATTGGCAGATCAGGGAACAAAAGAAATGCTGCCAGTTATTTTTTCTCTTGCGTGGCCAACTATGCTGGAACAGCTGATGCAGACTGCAGTACAATATATGGACACTGGTATGGTAGGCGTTCTGGGAACAAGTGCAACGGCCGCTGTTGGAGCTACCAGTACAGTAAACTGGCTGATTGGAAGTACGATTTCTGCGATCAGCATAGGATTTTTGGCATACATATCCCAGTCAATCGGAGCAGGAAAAAAAGAACAGGCAAAAAAAAGCTTCAGGACAGGCTGTGCTGACAGTTGTGATCGTAGGAATATTTTTTACAATTCTGACAATGGGACTGAGCAGTAAAGTCCCTGTGTGGATGCAGGTAGATCCTTCTATTCAGAAACTGGCATCCAGCTATTTCCTGATCCTCTATGCACCGATGCTTTTCGAACTGCGAACATTATTTTTGGAACTGTCCTAAGGGCAGTGGGCGATACCAAAACACCTATGCGGGTAGGAGTTGCTTTTAATGTTATCAACATTGTACTGAACTTTTTCTTGATATATTCCACCAGAACTGTGCTGATCGGTGGAAAAGAACTGGTGATCCCAGGCGCAGGATGGGGCGTTCAGGGTGCAGCAGCAGCAGTGCTATAGCTTATACCATTGGAGGTATTGCAATTACTGTTAAATTATGGAAGCATACTGATATATCTCCAAAAGGTCAGAGCTTCCTGCCGGATTCGGCAGTTCTGCGCCCCTTGCCTGAAAGTGGCTGTTCCAAATATGTTTCAGCGCTTTGCCACGTCCCTTGGATATGTGGCATTTGCATCCATGATCAATTCTTTGGGCGAGACTGCAACGGCAGCCCACACTATTGCCAATACAGTAGAATCTGCTTTTTATATTCCTGGATATGGAATGCAGACAGCAGCAGCTACTCTTGCAGGCAATGCTCTTGGAGCCAATGACAATAAAAAACTTAACAGCCTTGCCAGGGCAATTGTGCCGTTGGAAGTGGGACTGATGGTTATTTCCGGAAGTCTGTTGTTTATTTTTGCGCCGATATTGATCAGGCTGTTTTCATCAGATGCGCAGGTTATCCGTCTGGGAAGTACGGTACTTCGTATGGTTGCTGTTTCCGAACCGTTTTATGGTGTACCTATTGTGATCGAGGGCATGATGCAAGGTGTGGGGAAAACAGTAACTCCCTTTATTTTCAATGTAGCGGGAATGTGGGGGGTAAGAATTCTGGGTACTTTTATCTGCATCAATCTTCTTGGATTGGGACTTGTGTCTGCATGGGGATGCATGATAGGCCACAATATGCTTCTTTTTGTTTTATTCACCTTACATTATTTCAGCGGCAGATGGAATCCTATGAATAAAACAAAAGTATCCTTCCAATACAAGAATTGTAAAAAGTAACCAAAAATCACAAGCTTGACAGCAGAATATATAGGCTTTATACTGAAAAATAATGAATAAGAGCCGTCACAGCTTGGAATGGATGACGTTAATATGGAAAAAACGTGAAAGACAATCCTGAATACAAAATGAAACGGCAGGGAATCATTATCGGACTGGTCTGTCTTGCTGTGATGGCGTTTCTGACGATTTTCTTATGAGCAGATATCGTCAAAGAACAGAGAAGATTTTTACAGAGCTTATGGAGGAATCACTTTTATCCACCCATTCGGAAGCACTGACAGAAATGGAGAATTTCCTGGCTGGTTCAGCTGGAGCAGATAAGGTGGAGGAAGCCTGGGAGGCTCTGAACGAGGACGAGGGGAATGTGCTTCACTATGTGTGCAATTCAGATGGGAAAATCCTGGCAGGAGATATGCGGATTTTTGACATTGAATACACGGTGGCGACAGTGCTTCGTTCGCAGCACGTGAAGGACAACCGCATTTCTCAGGTGGAAAAATCACTTAAAAAAGCTGACTTATGGAGCACCGCATATTTTCACGGAGCTTGAGAAAACGGATATCTATCTGGTGGCATCAAGTTGGAAGGCAGAGACTGTATTCTGTTTTCAGAATATCGTTCCGCCAAAAATGAAGAATTATAAAGCAATACTCATCAATGGAAACCGCATGATTATTTTTACGCTTCTTGGATGCGCATTGATCATGGTATTTTTTACAGTACGCTTCTATATGAAGCAGCAGAAGAAAGTGATGAAAGGTCAGGCAAGGTACGACATTTTGTCGGAGTTTTCGGACACGGTTCTTTTTGAATATGACTGCCTGGAAAAAACATTGGTATTTACGCCAAATATAACCACTTTATTTGGACTGAAGGAAATCGGTCCGATCAGGCCTTTTGACAATGACACAGATTTCACAATGGTTCATCCAGATGATGTGGCGAAGGTAAAGGCACTTCTTTCCACAATTGGTAATAATTCTGATGAGATTGATGATTTTGTAATCCGTTTTAAGGATAAGAACGATAATTATCGTTGGGTGCGATGTATGGGGCGTCTGATACGAGGCCGTCTTGGTACACCGCAGGCATTTCTGGGCAAGATTTCTGACGTTCAGGATGAGATGACCAGAGAACAGGATCTTCGTGAAAAAGCCTCTGTTGATGGTCTTACAGGTGCTCTGAACCGCAAGGCTGCAGAGCAGAAAATCAATACGCTTATGCAGGATAAAGAGTGTAAAGGTTACCTGCTTATGCTCGATATTGATGATTTTAAGACGGTAAATGATACAATGGGGCATGCAATAGGTGACCTTGCATTGATTACTTTGGTAAAACTTCTGAAGGAACATTTCCGCAGGAATGACATTATCGGTCGTCTTGGCGGTGATGAATTTATTGTGTTTATGACAAATATAGAACTTGCTTCAGCCGTTGAAGCAAAAGGTGCGGAAATTCTTGATATTCTGGCAAAGTCAGAGACTACACCACATTTTACCGTGAGTATTGGGCGGCGGCTTATCCTGCAGCTGGAAACGACTATGAAAGCCTGTATCTGGCGGCGGATAACGCAATGTATGCTTCAAAGAAATCCGGTAAGAACAGAATTCATGTAGATAATGGTCAGCAGAAAAAAGAATGATCATAAAAGGTATCGCTTTGAGACTAAAGGAAGGTGACAAAAATGCGGTTACAGATTGTACAGGATGCATTAAAAAGAAGAATATCAAATACGAATATACAGAGATTGATGGCTGCGGAAGTCTTGATTTTCTGTTTCGTGGATTGAAATTTCATGTGTGGGAGTATGAGGACCGTGTCTGGGGAGCAGAGACAAATATTTATGAAGCGGGACGCAGTCAGGATATTGAGGGCAACTATGAAGAGGTCATTGCCAGAGAGATTTTATCATGGCCCGATATGATGCCAGGAAGTTGAGGAATGGGATGAAATACGAGATCAGCAATGAATTTCTTAAAGTAAAGGCTGACGCAGAAGGTGCTATTTTGTGGTCCGTGACAGATAAGGACGGATTTGAGTATATCTGGCAGGGAGATGACAGATACTGGAATGAGCATGGTGCCAATCTTTTTCCCTATATTGCCAGATTATGGGAGAAATCCTACATATTTCAGGGGAAGACTTATCATATGGACATTCACGGTTTTGCCAAGGATTCTGTTTTCTCCTGTGAGAAAGCAGGGGAGAATGAACTGGTGTTTGCAATGGAAGATACCAGGGAAACGCTGGAACAGTATCCATTTCATTTTCGTTTTGAGATCCGATATCTGCTTGAGAAAAATACTTTAAAAAGTTCTCTATTCGGTAAAAAATAAGGATGAGAAAACGATGTATTTTGGAATCGGCGGTCACCCGGGATTTAATATTCCTATGGAAGAGGGACTGTCCTTTGAGGATTATGAATTGGAATTTTCCAGGGCATGTGAGCCGCAGCGCATTCTTTTTTCACAGGAGTGTTTTGTGGAGGGGAAGGAGTCTTATGAACTTTTGGAGGGCAGACGGATTCCTCTTCGTCATAATCTTTTGATGAAGATGCTATTGTGCTGGAGAAAACCTCTGGAGAGGTTCTGCTTCACAGTACGAAGGGCAAAAAGGCAGTGAAGGTATCTTATGTGGATATGCCTTATGTCGGTTTCTGGCATATGCCCTGCATGGATGCTCCTTATGTTTGCATTGAGCCGTGGTGTTCCCTTCCATCCAGACAGGGAATTACAGAAAATCTGGAGGAACAGAAGAACCTTATTTCACTGGAAGCTGGCAGGGAGTGCCAGATTTCCTGGACCATGGAAATTCTCTAGGGCGTGCAGATTGCGGGAATGATTTTTAAATACTCGCAAAGGAAGGCAGGGTATGTAATATGAAAAAGAAAGCAGGGGGGCGAACTGCGAATATTGTGTAAACTATTCTTACGACGATGATTATGAGTGCTATACTTGTGATATGAACCTTGACGAAGATGAGATGTATCGTTTTATTACAGGAACCTATCACGATTGCCCTTATTTCCGCATGGGGACGAGTACAGAGTAGTAAGAAAACAGATGTAAAAAAGTAAAAATAACTATTGACAAATAAAATCGAACGTGGTATTTTATTACAGAACGCTGCCGAAGACAGTAGGTGCCGTAAGGCATAAGGATTAAAACGCCTACCGAGGACTAAGTATTCTTTAGTAAGAATTACGTTAAGCCTTGCTGTCTTACAGTAAGGCTTTTTTTGGCGGTATATCAAAATCTATAAGGAGGTGTACCATTTCATGGCAAAAGTAGAACTTAAACAACCAATCGTAGAAGAAATCGCTAACAATATTAAAGACGCACAGGCTGTTGTTCTTGTTAACTACAGCGGTCTTACAGTTGAACAGGATACTGCTTTACGTAAAGAGTTAAGAGAGTCCGGCGTACAGTACAAGGTTTACAAAAACACTTTAATGCGTCGTGCATTTGAAGGTACTCCATGTGCAGATCTTGACAAGCACTTACATGGAAAAAACGCTATAGCAATCTCTGCTACAGACGCAACTGCTCCTGCAAGAATCCTTGATAAATTCGCAAAACAGTATCCGGCACTTGAGTTAGTAGCTGGTATTGTTGAGGGTAACTACAACGATCAGGCAGGAATCCAGGCACTGTCCCAGATCCCGTCCAGAGAAGAACTTCTTGGCAAACTGCTTGGAAGTATCCAGTCTCCTATTACCAACTTTGCTCGTGTGCTTAATCAGATCGCAGAGCAGAAGGGTGGAGAGGCTGAGGCACCAGCAGCAGAATAATTTAAGTTTCTGTCGCTGAATCGAATCATTGATTCCACAAAAAATTTAAAAATGGAGGAAAATTAAAATGGCAAAATTAACAACAGCTGAATTTATTGAAGCTATCAAAGAATTATCTGTATTAGAGTTAAACGAGCTTGTAAAAGCATGCGAGGAAGAGTTCGGTGTATCCGCAGCAGCAGGTGTTGTTGTTGCAGCAGCAGGCGCAGCAGGCGAGGCAGCTGAAGAGAAAGACGAGTTCGACGTAGAGCTTACAGAGGTTGGCGCGAACAAAGTTAAAGTTATCAAAGTTGTTCGTGAGGTTACAGGTCTTGGTCTTAAAGAGGCTAAAGCTATAGTTGACGGTGCTCCGAAGGTAGTTAAAGAGGGCGCTTCCAAAGCTGAAGCTGAAGACCTCAAAACTAAACTGGAAGCTGAAGGCGCTAAAGTTACTCTTAAATAATTTAGGTGTATTTAAGCGAACCATGCTCCCCGCAGAAGTCTGTCGTGCAGGCCACTGCGGGGATTTTTTTGTGTAACAGGAAATTCTGTTGGAGTTTCCTGCAATCAGGATTCTTTTTTGTGCAAGGAGATTCTGAATGAATATAAAAATGTTTTTGACTGTAACATTACTGGGAGTTTCTTTATATCTGGGAGGCAGTTCTGTTATATATGCTGAATCAGCAGAAAATGCGACGGAGAATTTTGAAGACGGCTTTTTAGATTGCGATATTGAGCCAGAAATGGAAGAGGATGAGACTGGCTTCTATGGCGGAACAGATGAAGTGGGATTTTTTCAGCAGATGAGTCTGATAATGATTTTGAAGAGGAGCCAGAAGAAACTCCGCTTACACCTGTACCTTCTGGTAATGAACAGCAGATTTTGGCGGCTATTCCCGAAAACGCTGCAGTAGTGACTTTAGATGTGGCTGATGGAAGTGATATTACCGAAACTTTGAATACAGTGCTTCACTTTATGGGGCAGAGAGCTACAGATGAAACTCCTTGTACGGTAATCATTCCTCAGGGAAGCTATCTGATTTCCGGAACTATCCATATGTACAACAATCTTACTCTTTATGCAGAAGGAGCTGTACTGACGAAATCCTGTACAGATAAGCATGTGGTCCTCAGACTGGGAGATGACATACTTTCTGCCGGAGGTTATGATGGATATCACAATATCACCATTGAAGGCGGAACCTGGGATCTGAATTACCCGGTTGTCGAAGATAAGGAAGGCACAGGCGGTTTTGTAGGCTTCAGGATTGGACATGCCAGACACGTAACTGTGAAGAACGTAACATTTCTAAACAATTTGAAATCTCATTTTCTTGAGCTGGCAGGTACGGAAGATGTAACCGTGACTGGCTGTACATTCCGGGGATATTGGCAGGAATATGAAGGCGGCGGACAGGAATGCATTCAGCTGGATGCATGTCTGGACTATATTTTTCCAGGATATCAGCCCTTTGATGGAGCAGTTTGTGAGAATGTCAGGATTACGGATAACATTTTTTGAGAATGTGTTTGCAGGAGTGGGCAGTCACAGCATGATCTACGACAGACCATACCGAAACATCGTGATTCAGGGGAATACCTTTCGAAATGTGAAAAAGAGAGCTGTCTGGTGCCTGAATTACGTGGATTCTGCTGTGGAGGACAATATAATAGAGAATGCAGGCGGCGGAGTGCTTGTGAGCTGCATGTATTTCCCGAATACCCATCTTATACCGGGAACTGTTGCAGGAATGGAAGGAAACCACCAGAATGCGGGCATTTCCGTGAAAAATAATCAGATTTCTATTTCTTCAGTGAGCCAGATCAATGGAAACACATGGAGAGGATATGGAATTGAAGTCCAGGGAGCCTGGGTAAGTGACAGCTCAAAAGCACAGGCTAAGGGAATTCCGGTAGGTATTTATAAGGAAAACGGTGTTGCGGTAAAGGGAAATATGATCACAGGGACTGGAAATGGAATTCGCCTTTATCTTGCTGATGGCTGTACAGTGGAAGATAATCAGTTGAAGCTGCAAAAAAACTGCATCCTTTTCCAACATAGGAATTTATCTGTCTGCTTCTTCTAAAAATGTGATAAAAGATAATCAGGTATCAGGTTGTAAAAATGTAGGAATCTACGCTTATGACGGAGGAAAGCTGGGGACTCCGTCCACACAGAATCATGTCCTGGAAAATGTGATTTCAGGTATTGGCGGCGATGGAATTCTTATGGAAAATGGCTCTGACGGGTGTGAAGTAAGCCGGAACCGTATATCTTCCGGAAAAAAGAATGGAATTGTTCTCTGGAGTAGCGAGGACTGTCAGATCACAGCTAATCAGGTGAAAGGCTGTATGCTGGACGGAATATATATGAGCTACCAGAGACAAAAAGAAGTCCTGGAAATGCCGAAACCTGATCGAAGTCCAGAGGGATTCTTATAAATGGTTTCTCGATGAAGGACTTAGGGAAGTCTTCGACGATATTTCTCCAATCGCGGACTATAGCGGAAAGTTCAGCCTTGAATTCATCGGTTTCACGTACGATGCAAAAGAGGCTAAATACACCATCGCACAGTGTAAAGAACGTGACGTGACTTACGCGGCACCTTTGAAGGTTCGAGTGAGACTGATCAATAAAGAAACAGAAGAAATCAACGAACACGAGATTTTCATGGCTGCCGATTACCGCGACAGGAACTTTCGTCATTAACGGTGCTGAGCGTGTTATCGTCAGCCAGTTAGTACGTTCCCCTGGAATCTACTACGCAATCGCGCATGATAAACTTGGTAAGAGACTGTTCTCCAGTACTGTTATCCCGAACAGAGGTGCATGGCTGGAATATGAGACTGACTCTAATGATGTATTCTTATGCGTGTAGACAGAACAAGAAAGGTTCCGATCACTGTGCTGATTCGTGCCCTTGGTATCGGCACCAATGCAGAGATTATTGATCTCTTCGGCGAAGAGCCAAAGATCCTTGCAAGTTTTACAAAGGATACATCTACCAACTATCAGGAAGGTCTTCTTGAATTATACAAGAAAATCCGTCCGGGTGAGCCGCTTGCAGTTGAGAGTGCGGAGAGCCTTATCATTGCAATGTTCTTTGATCCGAGAAGATATGACCTTGCGAAAGTTGGACGTTATAAATTTAACAAGAAACTTCATTTCAATAAACGAATTGTTGGTCATAAGCTGGCTGACGATGTTGGTTGAGGCTCTACAGGAGAAATTCTTGCAGAGGCTGGTACTATCGTAACCAGAGAACTGGCTGATGCCATTCAGAACGCTGCAGTTCCATTTGTATGGATCCTTGGCGAAGAAGACCGCAGAATTAAAGTTCTTTCTAACTTAATGGTAGACATGCATCATTATCTGCCAGAAATTGAGAACCTGGAAGAGCTTGGGGTTACAGAGTTAGTATATTACCCTGTACTCGAAAAAATTCTGGAAGAAAATGACACACTTGAGGATAGAATTGCTGCTATCCGCAGAGATATCCATGATCTTATTCCAAAGCATATCACCAAAGAAGACATCTTGGCTTCCATTAACTACAATATGCATCTGGAATATGGCCTTGGCAATGCCGATGATATCGATCACCTTGGCAACCGTCGTATACGTGCGGTAGGTGAACTGCTTCAGAATCAGTACCGTATCGGTCTTTCCAGACTTGAGCGTGTGGTTCGTGAGAGAATGACAACCCAGGATGTGGAGAGCATTTCCCCGCAGTCCCTGATCAACATCAAACCGGTTACGGCTGCGGTAAAAGAGTTTTTCGGATCTTCCCAGCTGTCACAGTTCATGGATCAGAATAACCCTCTTGGTGAGCTGACACATAAGAGACGTCTGTCTGCGCTGGGACCCGGCGGTCTGAGCCGTGACCGTGCAGGTTTCGAGGTACGTGATGTCCATCATACACATTACGGAAGAATGTGCCCTATCGAGACACCAGAAGGACCCAATATCGGACTTATCAACTCACTTGCATCTTATGCAAAGCTGAATCAGTACGGATTTGTTGAGGCACCTTACCGTAAGATTGATAAAACTGATCCTATGAATCCGCGTGTAACTGACGAAGTTGTTTACATGACCGCTGATGAAGAGGATAACTACCATGTAGCACAGGCGAATGAGGCACTTGACGAAGAAGGACATTTCGTTCGTAAGAATGTATCCGGTCGTTTCCGCGAAGAGACTCAGGAGTATGAGCGTCATATGTTTGATTACATGGATGTATCTCCTCGTATGGTATTCTCTGTAGCTACTGCCCTGATCCCGTTCCTGCAGAACGACGATGCCAACCGTGCGCTGATGGGATCCAACATGCAGCGTCAGGCCGTTCCGCTTCTTACAACAGAGGCTCCGGTTGTTGGTACAGGTATGGAGACCAAGACAGCTGTTGACTCCGGTGTATGCGTAGTTGCAAGAAAATCAGGTACAGTACTTCGTTCCACATCTACAGATATCAGCATTAAGAATGATGATGGAACAAAAGATGATTACCATCTGACTAAATTCATGCGAAGTAACCAGAGCAACTGTTACAACCAGCGTCCGATCGTTAATCAGGGCGAGCACGTTGAAGCAGGTGATGTTATTGCCGATGGTCCGTCTACTTCTCAACGGGAGAGCTTGCTCTTGGTAAAAACCCGCTGATCGGATTCATGACATGGGAAGGATATAACTACGAGGACGCGGTACTCCTCAGTGAGAGACTGGTTAAGAACGATGTTTATACATCTGTTCATATTGAAGAATATGAATGCGAAGCCCGTGATACCAAACTGGGACCGGAAGAGATCACTCGTGATGTTCCAGGCGTAGGTGATGATGCACTCAAGGATCTGGATGAGCGTGGTATCATCCGTATCGGTGCTGAGGTACGTGCCGGTGATATCCTTGTCGGTAAGGTTACTCCTAAGGGAGAAACAGAGCTTACTGCTGAGGAGCGTCTCCTTCGTGCTATCTTTGGTGAGAAAGCAAGAGAAGTACGTGATACTTCCCTTAAGGTTCCTCACGGTGAATATGGTATTATCGTAGATGCCAAGGTATTCACAAGAGAGAACGGCGATGAGCTGAGCCCTGGAGTAAATCAGGCAGTACGTATTTATATTGCACAGAAGAGAAAGATCTCCGTTGGTGATAAGATGGCTGGTCGTCATGGTAACAAGGGTGTCGTTTCCCGTGTACTTCCTGTTGAGGATATGCCATTCCTTCCAAACGGACGTCCTCTTGATATCGTGTTGAATCCTCTGGGTGTACCTTCACGAATGAATATCGGTCAGGTCCTTGAGATCCACTTGAGCCTTGCTGCCAAAGCACTTGGATTCAACGTTTCCACACCGGTATTTGATGGCGCAAACGAGCATGATATCCAGGATACACTGGAACTTGCAAACGACTATGTAAACACAGAAGACTTTGAAGAGTTCCGCGAGAAATACAAAGACATTTTAGCACCGGATGTAATGCAGTATCTGGATGAGAACAAAGCCCACAGAGCATTGTGGAAAGGTGTTCCGATTTCCAGAGATGGTAAAGTACAGCTTCGTGACGGACGTACCGGAGAGTTCTTCGACGGTCCGACCACAATCGGACACATGCATTACCTGAAGCTGCATCATCTGGTAGATGATAAGATCCATGCCCGTTCAACTGGTCCTTACTCCCTGGTAACACAGCAGCCTTTAGGCGGTAAGGCGCAGTTCGGTGGACAGCGTTTCGGAGAGATGGAGGTTTGGGCTCTGGAGGCTTATGGCGCTTCCTATACTCTTCAGGAAATCCTGACAGTTAAATCCGATGATGTAGTCGGTCGTGTGAAGACTTATGAAGCAATCATCAAGGGTGAAAACATTCCTGAACCCGGTATTCCGGAATCCTTCAAGGTACTTCTTAAAGAATTCCAGTCCCTGGCATTGGATGTACGTGTGCTCAAAGATGATCAGACAGAAGTTCAGATCATGGAGAATGTAGATTACGGCGAAACCGATCTTCGTGCAGTTATCGAGGGAGATTCCCGCGGCCACAGAGGAGAGGAATCCTTCAGCAAACATGGCTATACCAAGCAGGAGTTTGACGGAGAGGAACTTGTTGATGTGGACGAGGACGAAGAAGAGGATTATGAATCCGAAATCGACGATTCCTACGATGATATCGAAGAGTAGAAAGGGGAAAAGAATACATGGCAGAATCAACCAATACCAATGAAACATATCAGCCAATGACTTTTGATGCCATTAAAATCGGACTGGCGTCCCCGGAAAAGATCAGAGAGTGGTCAAGAGGTGAGGTTACAAAACCGGAAACCATCAACTACCGTACTCTAAAGCCGGAAAAGGATGGCCTGTTCTGTGAGAGAATCTTTGGGCCGAGTAAGGACTGGGAGTGCCATTGTGGTAAATATAAAAAAATCAGATATAAAGGTGTTATCTGTGACCGCTGCGGCGTTGAGGTTACCAAGGCTTCCGTTCGTAGAGAACGTATGGGACATATCGAGCTTGCTGCTCCGGTATCCCATATCTGGTATTTCAAGGGTATTCCGTCCCGCATGGGACTGATCCTGGATCTGACTCCAAGAACACTGGAGAAAGTTCTTTACTTTTGCAAATTATATTGTACTGGATCCGGCAGATTCCGGACTTCAGTACAAGCAGATCCTTACAGAGAGAGAATATCAGGATGCCCGTGAGTCTTACGGAAACAACTTCCGCGTAGGCATGGGTGCTGAGGCAATTAAAGAGCTCTTATGGCTATCGACCTTGAGAAGGATTCCGCTGAATTAAAGGCAGAGCTGGTTAAGGCAACAGGCCAGAAGCGTGCAAGGATCATCAAACGTCTTGAGGTTGTTGAATCCTTCCGCGAGTCAGGAAACCGTCCTGAGTGGATGATTCTTGATGTTGTTCCTGTAATCCCGCCAGATCTTCGTCCTATGGTACAGCTGGATGGTGGACGTTTTGCGACATCTGACCTGAATGATTTGTACAGAAGAATCATTAATCGTAATAATCGTCTGAAAAAGACTGCTGGAGCTTGGTGCTCCGGATATCATTGTCCGCAATGAGAAACGTATGCTTCAGGAAGCAGTTGATGCCCTGATCGACAATGGTCGTCGTGGCCGTCCGGTTACAGGCCCCGGAAACCGTGCCCTGAAATCTCTTTCCGATATGCTGAAAGGTAAATCAGGCCGTTTCCGTCAGAACCTTCTTGGTAAGCGTGTTGACTACTCCGGACGTTCCGTTATCGTTGTTGGACCAGAGCTGAAGATTTATCAGTGCGGTCTGCCAAAAGAGATGGCAATCGAGCTGTTTAAGCCTTTCGTTATGAAAGAACTGGTAGCAAACGGTACCTCTCACAATATTAAGAATGCCAAGAAGATGGTAGAAAAGTTACAGCCAGAAGTTTGGGATGTACTCGAAGATGTTATCAAAGAACATCCGGTTATGTTAAACCGTGCTCCTACCTTGCATCGTCTTGGTATTCAGGCATTCGAGCCGATTCTGGTAGAGGGTAAGGCGATCAAACTTCATCCCCTGGTATGTACTGCGTTCAATGCGGACTTCGATGGTGACCAGATGGCCGTGCATCTGCCTCTTTCTGTGGAAGCACAGGCTGAGTGCCGTTTTATGCTCCTGTCTCCCAATAACCTGCTGAAGCCGTCCGATGGCGGTCCGGTTGCCGTTCCTTCCCAGGATATGGTATTGGGTATCTATTATCTGACCCAGGAAAGACCTGGAAACAAGGGAGAAGGAAAGTTCTTTAAGAGCCTGAACGAAGCCATTCTGGCATATGAAAATCAGGTAATTACTCTGCAGTCCAAGATTCTTGTCCGCTGTAGCAAAGTAATGCCGGATGGAAGCACTTTCACAGGCAACGTGCAGTCTACACTGGGTCGTTTTATCTTCAATGAGATCCTGCCACAGGATCTTGGATTTGTTGACAGAAGCATTCCGGGAAATGAGCTTCTTCTTGAGGTTGACTTCCTGGTTGGTAAGAAACAGCTGAAACAGATCCTTGAAAAAGTTATTAATACTCACGGAGCAACCAAGACTGCTGAGGTTCTGGACTCTATCAAAGCTATGGGTTACAAGTATTATACAAGAGCTGCCATGACCGTATCCATTTCCGATATGACCGTGCCGCCACAGAAGCCTGAGATGATCAAGGCTGCACAGGATACTGTAGATAAGATCACAAAGAACTATAAACGTGGTCTTATTACTGAGGAAGAGCGTTATAAAGAGGTTGTGGATACCTGGAAGAAGACTGACGATGAGCTTACTCATGCGCTTCTTTCCGGACTTGATAAGTACAACAACATCTTCATGATGGCTGACTCCGGTGCCCGTGGTTCCAACCAGCAGATTAAACAGCTTGCCGGTATGCGTGGATTGATGGCCGATACAACCGGACATACAATCGAGCTTCCTATCAAGTCAAACTTCCGTGAGGGTCTGGACGTACTGGAATATTTCATGTCCGCTCATGGAGCTCGTAAAGGACTTTCTGATACCGCTCTTCGTACAGCCGATTCAGGTTACCTCACGAGACGTCTTGTTGACGTATCCCAGGATCTGATCGTACGTGAGATGGACTGCTGTGAGAACAGAGCAGAGATTTCCGGTATGTATGTAAAAGGTTTCATGGATGGCAAGGAGGAGATCGAGAGCCTTCAGGATCGTATTACAGGTCGTTTCTCCTGCGAGACCATTAAGAATAAAGAGGGCGAAGTCCTTGTAAAAGCAAACCACATGATCACTCCGAAGCGTGCTGCACGTATCATGAAAGAGGGTGTAGACAACATTACCGGAGGTGCTGTTGAGCAGGTTAAGATCCGTACCATCCTGAGCTGTAAGTGTAAGGTTGGTGTGTGTGCGAAGTGCTATGGCGCAAACATGGCTACCGGTGAGCCGGTACAGGTTGGTGAATCTGTCGGTATCATCGCTGCTCAGTCTATCGGTGAGCCGGGTACACAGCTGACCATGCGTACCTTCCATACAGGTGGTGTTGCCGGTGGAGATATCACACAGGGTCTTCCTCGTGTCGAGGAGCTTTTTGAGGCAAGAAAGCCAAAAGGACTTGCTGTTATCACTGAAATCAAGGGTGTTGCTACAATCAATGACACCAAGAAGAAGAGAGAGATCATCGTAACAGATCCGGAGACTGGTGATTCCAAGACTTACCTGATTCCATACGGTTCCCGTATCAAGATTATGGACGGACAGGTTATGGAGGCTGGTGATGAACTTACAGAAGGTAGCGTAAATCCGCATGATATCCTGAGAATTAAGGGTGTACGTGCAGTTCAGGATTATATGATCCAGGAAGTACAGCGTGTATATCGTCTCCAGGGTGTTGAGATCAACGATAAGCATATCGAGGTTATCGTTCATCAGATGCTGAAGAAGGTTCGTATCGAGAATAACGGCGATACCGAGTTCCTGCCAGGTACACTTGTTGACTTCCTCGAGTATGAGGAAGTAAATGAGAAAACTGGAAGCTGAGGGATTACGTCCTGCAATTGGAAAACAGGGAATGCTTGGTATTACCAAGGCATCCCTGGCAACAGATTCCTTCTTGTCCGCTGCATCTTTCCAGGAGACCACCAAGGTTCTGACTGAGGCTGCTATTAACGGTAAGGTTGACCACCTGATCGGTATCAAGGAGAACGTCATCATCGGTAAGCTGATTCCGGCAGGAACAGGTATGAAGTGCTACAGCGATGTAGAGCTTGATACAGGAATGCCGGAAGAGCCAGAAGAAATCGAATTTGATGAAATGGACGACGAGGATCAGGATGTGCTGGATGTAGCGGAAGACTCAGAAGAGCTGGAGACTGCTGATGAGGCAGATCTTGCAGTGGATGAGGATGAGGATACATTTGAGGATGAGGATTCTTCTGAAGACAGTGAAGAATAAACGATAAAATATGAAATCCCCCCAGGGTGACAGAAATGTTGCTTTGGGCGATTTTTTGTGTAACAGAGAATTCTATGGAACTTACAGTTACACAAAAAAGTGCAGCCCGGCAGGAACACACTGCAGCAGCAAGGGAAATGCTGCTCGAGACAATCCGCCGTAGGCGAGGGTAAGGAAAAATATGGATAGAGAAAATACAACCTGGACTATCATTTGTGGTAAGATTCCTATATAATGTTTTATGTAACTATTCAGAAGGCAGTATTCCGCGAGGCGTTTTGGTGGAACGTAGTTCACAGAAAACCAGAGAATAGCGGTGCAAAATCATACAATCCATGATTTCTGTGCATCGTTACGGGGAAGACTTGCCAGTCCATTAAAAAGTCATTACCCGTTCGAGGAGGGAGAACATACATGGATAAAGATGTTCCGGTTTCCGTCTGGCCAGAATGGGAACTTATAGAGAAAATAGGCGAAGGATCCTTTGGGAAAGTGTATAAAGCAAAGCGGACAGAACGAGGCCGCTCTTTTTACTCCGCAATCAAGATTATATCCATACCGGCAAGTAAGGGAGAACTTGATAGCGTACGCTCAGAGATGAATAATGAGCAGTCTACCAGGGAATATTTTTCGAAATCTGGTAGAAGACTGCATTCAGGAAATATATACTATGGAGCATTTTTGCGGAAATTCCCATGTGGTTTCATTTGAAGATTTCAAAGTGGTGGAATATTTGGATGAGATCGGCTGGGACATTTCCATAAGAATGGAATATCTTACCAGCTTTATGGATTACTGCACAGGCAAGGAGCTTACTGAGAAGGAAGTGATCAAACTTGGCTGTGACCTGGCTATGGCATTGATTTATTGCAGAAAATTGAATATTATTCACCGTGATGTGAAACCGGAGAATATTTTTGTGTCCAGATTCGGTGATTTTAAGCTGGGTGACTTTGGAATTGCCAGGGAACAGGCACATACCATGAGCAATATGTCCAAGAAAGGTACCTATTCCTACATGGCTCCGGAGATTTACAAGGGAGAGAAGTACGACAGCAGTATTGATATCTATTCCCTTGAATTGTATTATATAAACTGATGAATCAGAACAGGCTGCCTTTTCTTTCGCTGGATAAGCAGCTGATTACATACAGAGATAAAGAGACTGCCCTTGCACGGAGAATGGCAGGGGAGAAAATGCCGGCACCAGTTAATGCCAGTGCTGCTTTTTCCCACATTATACTAAAAAGCGTGTGCATATGAGCCAGGGAAGCGTTACAGGAAACCAGAAGATATGCTGCGGGATTTGGAGAAACTTCGTCTTGCACCGGTGAATGCAGAGAAAGAGTGGGAGAAGTCCCAGTGGGAGCTGACAAATTCAGCAGAACTTGAGCGGGATCAGAGAAGATATGCTCCTCAGGAGCCGGAAGACCGTATGGAGCGGACCCATGTGGCAGAAGACCCTCAGATTGAGAAAGCTGTCCGGGAAGAAGAGGCACAGCTCAGAAAGCCTGCGAAAAATGCAGGGAAAAATTATGAGAAACAGTCAGTAAATGCCGCTTCAACTAAGCGAAAGAAGCAGCAGAGAAGCGGGTGGAACCAGGAAAGACAGATTTCACCATGGACAGTTTCCCTTATTGTAGTGGCGCTTGCGGCATGCATTATTATTGGTGTTTATATGAAATTAATCCATGATGAGAATCGCAAGGCTCAAAATACGGAGAACGTTATGGAAGTTCTGGAAGCTAATGATAACAGTACTGCTCAAATTGATGAATTTTCTACTTCAATTCAGACAATTAAGGAGCAGGCGAATACAATTGTAAGCGAACTTCCGGACTGCAAGGAAGTTGGCAAGGAAGGCGATCGGCTTCGCTACTATGACAGCAATGGGAAACTGGTAAAAGCGCTGATTTATCCGGAGACATCCGAAGATGGAGTTTATGAGGAGTATTATTACTGGGATGAACGTCTGTTTTTTGCATATGTATGGACTGGTAATAAGAAGGAATTATATTACTATGATAAGCGTGGCAAACTGATCCGCTGGATCGATACAGACGGAACTGTCCATGATAAGGAGAATGACAGTACTGAGTACACCAAGCGTGGTGAGAAATACTGGAAAAATGCGCTGGAGCAGTTAGATGAATGATGATACCGGTCATATAAGAAGTGGCTGTGATTCTTTGGAACATCGACAGACAGGCGAAGAGGAATAGAATGACATATCATATTGATTATGCATATACCTGCCATGCAGGGAAAGTGCGACCAAATAACGAGGACAATTTCTGGTGCTGTGGAGAGTACCTTCCAGTGAGTAATCATGGAACAGAAGAAATCCGTACTGGTCTCAGACTTCGGGAGAGCCTTCCGGTAATGTCTGTTTTTGACGGCATGGGAGGGGGAGAGCCAGGGGAAATGGCTGCCTGGCTTGCTTCTGACAGCCTGGAGCATTTTTATAGGGAAAATAAGGGGATGCTTCGTAAAGCACCAGAACTTTTTCTTACAGAAGCCTGTAGGGATATGAATCAGGCTGTATGCGATTACGGTCGTGAACAACGGATCAGTGCCATGGGTACTACTATGGCGATGATTGCTTTTGGGAAAAAAAAAGCGTATATCTGTAATCTGGGAGACAGCAGGATTTATCGGTTTTCCAAGGGGAGTTTTCCCAGATTTCCAGAGATCATGTGCTGAAAAGCTGCAGATTTGGGAAAGCACCCCTGACTCAGTTTCTGGGAGTGGAGGAGACCGAGATGAAGCTGGAACCTGCCATTGCGGCAATTCCTTATCAGGACAGGGACCGTTATCTGCTTTGCTCAGACGGGGTAACAGATATGTTATCTGACCGCGAGATTGAAGAAATTATGAAGCAGGAAGACTCAGTTCGTGATATTGCCCATACTCTTTTAACAAGGGTACTGGATAAAGGGGCCAGAGATAATACTACGATCATTCTCTGCGAGGTAAGGGCAGATAATCGGCCGTTCAAAACCTGGTTTTTTGCAGAAGAAGGGATAAATCAGAGGGCAAATTTTTTCACAATTTAAGTAGTTGATTATAGGAAAATGAAGGTGATTTATGATGAAAAATCGTATGCAGGATCTTGATTTTTGAACAGACAGTGGCATTTGATTCCGTAAAGGATTTTGAATTTACCAGAAGGGCTGCCCAGAGATTTCGTCAGGTAGTCAGTCTGGATGGATTTGAGGATGAAGATGCGGACGTTATTTTTCATTATTTATATAAAGAGATGGAGCTGGTTTCGTTCGGAGATCATTTGAAGAGATATATCTATGAAAGAGCCGGGATTGAGGAACCGTTTGGAGAAGTGCCCCAGGAGGTATACAGAGATATTGCAGTTGATTCTTTCCGGGAAACCTATACACCCAAGTCTATGAATCCTACTTCAACTAAGCTTCCTGCGTTGGTGAACAATTGGCTTACCCAGGCCTCAGTAAAGCGCGAAACTGTATTTTTTGCTGGGCTTCGGGCTTCGCATGAGCGCGGAGGATGTTTCAGACTTTCTGACAAGGGTGCTGAAGGAGCAGGATTTTGATTTCCATAATCCAGAGGAAGTGATCTACTGGTATTGTTATAGTAAGCAGCTTCCTTACAGCAAGGCAGAGGAATATAAAGAGAATTACAAATCCATGGAACCTGCAGCAGATAAAGGCAAAGTGGCGGAAGTAATCAGCGGCAATTTTACCATAGATACAGAGGAAAAATTGCTGAAATATCTGGCATGCCTGAAAGCTGGCTGGGATGATCCAATGAATGAGAAGAGCCAGGCATTTCAGGAGTTCCTGCGCCTTCTGGAACATGCGAAGCAGATCATTGCAGCCATGTATCAGAAGGATGAGGAGGAGAAAGGCCGGGCTAAGGTCTGGAAACCGGAGAATATTACTCCGTCTGATCTGGAGAAGGTAATCTGCAATGGTATTCCTATCAATAAAATGGGAAATCTGAAAAAATGTCAGCCTCTATCCTGGCGAAACATTTCAGCCAGAAGAGGTTCAGCAGACAGAGAATTACCAATATTCTGAATCACAAGTTCCCGGTAGAGCGGTTTGATCTTCTTACGCTGGAGTTCTTTATTGTGTCTCAGGAGATGGAGGATGATGATCCCTATGACAGATACCATCATTTCATAGAGGAAGCGCAGAGAATTCTGAAGAAGTGTGGAATGAGCGAGATTTATATTGTGAACCCATACGAATGTTTCCTGCTGATGTGTCTTTTGACGGATTGTCCGCTGGCTGTTTTTCAGAGATATGGGAAATGTCATATGAAGAGAATGGGGACGAGGAGTAAGCAATTTCTTAATATAGAAATGCGCAGTGTTGTTTGGAGGCACTGCGCATTTTTAATAGCAATTAAGGTTAATCATTATAGTAGAGATAAATACTGCGGCTAAGCTGTGCAATTGTATTCTGGGCTTCTCCCGGGCTGGAGAGGTTCTGGGAAAGGAAGACGATGACCAGATCGTTTCCACCCTGTGCGTTGTACAGGATTCCGGCATCATTTTCTACATCGGAAAGCTCACCGGTTTTGTTGGCAACGCTGACACCCTCTGGCAGGGCTGCTGGAATCTTGTTAGTACGTTGCTGCTGTTTTAGAAGGGAATACATTTCTTCTGCATGTAAAAGGCTGGGTGTCTGAGTAGTACCAGAGCAGATCTGGTAAATTTCTTTCAGGAATTTTCCACAGTCATAGGCAGAAGTGTAATTATCTCCGAATTCGTTGCTGGCAAGAAGCAGTCGTTCCATGGAAGTATTTGTGTAGCCGTGAGACTGACAGAAACTATTTACCTTCTGCATACCTGCAGTGCTGTCGCCACCTCCCAGGCAGGAAACCAGACTGTTTGCCGCGTCATTGTCGCTGACTGTGATCATTGGTGTCAGATAAGAATCCAGGGTGGCAGAACCATACTGCTGGGACAAAGAATCATAATTCTCATATACTGCACCCATAATGAAAAGCTTGATCAGGCTGGCTGCCTGCATAGGGGAATCATTGATCGTAGCCTCTGAGCCGTCTGCAAGGTCACAGATATAAACACTCCAGGAACCGTTTGCCCCAGGGAGCTGGGATTGAACCTGAGTGACCAGAGTATCCATCTTTTCATCGGATTTGTTGTCAAAAGCAGAACTTCCGTGGGAGGGAGAGATGGTGCCATCATCAGAAAGTTCGGGAGTAATAGCTGTCATGGAAGAATCTTTTTTTCCCTGGGAAGTGCCATCTGTTGTCTGAGAGGAGTCGGAAACGGATGACTGGGAAGGATCTATTGGTTCTGCATTGGCAGCAGGAGTCTGATAAGGAACCGTTATTTCCTCCGGAGCTGGAGAAGACTGTACAGGCCCTGCACTTTCTCTCTGGGAAGGCCCCTGGCCAGAAGAATCATCAGTAGAAGCTTCGCTGTCGGAACTTCCATCATCAGAAATAAAGCCGCTCTGGTCGGCGTCATCAGAAGTCTCGTCACCAGAGGTAAATCCGAAAGTTTCACCGTCAGTGAAATCTTCAGTCTGGTCTGTTGCTGAATCATTTTTTGCCAGATTAATACTGCTCTGGCTGTCCTTTCTGAAGAAAGTAAGGTAAAGAATGATAAGAATCAGTAAAGCAGCGACAATGCCAAGAAAAAATCAGCAGATAAGAAGAGGTTTGTTTCTTTCTATTATTTTTCATAAGTTCTCCTTTCGAATCGATGAAATATCTGGAAGAGACATTATTTTATGGCAGTAAATCCAGATTTATTTTTCCTCAAAATATGCATCAATCCCATCAGCGATTCCGGATGCCATTGTGTCCTGAAAATCCGGATCACTCATTTTCAGATCGTCAGATTCATTGGTCATAAATCCCATTTCCACAATAGTTACCGGAATGGTGCTCCAGTTGATTCCAGTCATATTGTCGGCATATGTTACGCCGCGGTTTTCAAATCCGGTTGCGTCACAATAGGCATCCAGAATGCACTGGGAAAGGCTGTTGGAATCATCATAGAGCTGGGATACATAAGGATTGGAAGAGGAGGGGGAAATGGTAAGTGCACCGGCAGCAGAGGAAGACTCAGCACCATTGGCGTGGATGCGCACGTAAACCTCAGCCCCTGTCCAGCTACATATTCAGCTCGCTCTTTTATTGCTGATGGCAGTATCATTATCCGTTCTGGTGAGAACTGTTTGATAGCCACGGTCTTCCAGAATCTGCTGCAGCTTCAAAGAAACATCCAGATTCAGCTGATATTCAGGCAGACCTGAAAAAGTTCCCTGGGTTCCTGTTGAGGCTTTGGCTTTCATTTCTGTGGAACCTGGACCAAGAGGTTCAAGGTCACTCATATCCACATTTGGACCCTGATGACCGGGATCAATACCGATTATATGTGACTGGGCTACAGGCGGTCCCTGAAGCTCGTCAGTGGTCTCTGCACAGACTGTGCACAGATTTATAAGTCCTGCTCCGGAAAAATTATGAGTCCAAATGCAAAAATCCGGGAGAATCCCTTGGATTTAGCAATTGCTTTTGGAAAACGCATATGTATGCTCCTGTTCGTAGTGATTTTTTTACTATTCAGCTGGCAGTATTTCATAAAGCGTATACTGAGAAGGTACTGAACAGTTCTTTTTTTCTTATTATAATAATGCGGAGACGAATGCAATGTAAAGTTGGGTTTTCAAACTGTTCTTAAAGAAGGTGAAAAAATTTGTTCACGCAATTTCGCACATCTGGTTTATGTATATTTCATCTGAATTCATTTACCACAGTTGATAATAAAATACATTTTAATAAGAAGAAACCTATTTATAATTCACCGTGATAAATTGTAAAAACCTTGAAAAAATAAGGAAAAAATTGATGAAAAACACCTTGACAGAGATATGCAGACAGGATATAATCAAGGTGAAATGGAATGCCAACATTCAACCAGTTAGTAAGAAAAAAAAGGACGCCAGACAGCTGTTAAAAATCTACAGCACCGGCTCTGCAGAAGACATTCAACTCTTTAAGAAAGAAATCAGTAGAACAGTCTGCACCGCAGAAACGTGGTGTTTGTACAGCAGTTAAGACTGCAACACCTAAGAAACCTAACTCAGCTCTTAGAAAGATTGCCAGAGTTCGTCTTTCCAATGGTATCGAAGTAACAAGCTATATCCCAGGAGAAGGTCACAACCTTCAGGAGCATAGCGTTGTTCTTATCCGTGGTGGAAGAGTTAAGGACTTACCTGGTACCAGATACCACATCATCAGAGGTACACTTGATACTGCAGGTGTCGCTAACAGAAAACAGGCTCGTTCCAAATACGGCGAGACCGAAAGTTAAAAATAATCCATCCGTATTGCTGCGGAGACTATAGAGATTTGTACGGTATTCCATATACCCTGTCGGTTGCGGGTTAAATATAGGACCTTACCAGTGCGAACATGCAATAGTTATCTGCGTGAGTACCGATGATTTAATCACAATGATTAAGGAGGGAAGTAACGTGCCACGTAAAGGACATACTCAGAAAAGAGACGTTCTGGCAGATCCAATGTACAACAATAAAGTGGTTACCAAACTTATCAATAACATCATGTTAGACGGTAAGAAAGGTGTAGCACAGAAAATTGTATACGGTGCATTCGCCAGAATCGAAGAAAAAGCTGGTAAACCAGCACTCGAAGTTTTCGAAGAGGCTATGAACAACATCATGCCACAGCTTCTTGAAGTTAAAAGCTAGACGTATCGGTGGTGCTACTTACCAGGTTCCGATCGAGGTAAGAGCAGACAGACGTCAGGCACTGGCTCTTCGCTGGTTAACAATATTCTCTCGTAAAAGAGGCGAGAAAACAATGGAGGAGAGACTTGCAAACGAGCTTTTGGATGCAATGAATAACACCGGTGCATCCGTTAAGAGAAAAGAAGATATGCACAAGATGGCTGAGGCAAATAAAGCATTTGCTCACTATCGTTTCTAATATAGGAGGAAAATCCATTGGCTGGAAAAAGAAGGTAGAGAATACCCGCTTGAGCGTACCAGAAACATTGGTATTATGGCTCATATCGATGCAGGTAAGACAACTCTTACAGAACGAATTCTGTACTATACAGGTGTCAACTATAAGATTGGTGATACTCATGAAGGTACTGCTACCATGGACTGGATGGAACAGGAGCAGGAGAGAGGTATCACAATTACTTCCGCTGCTACAACATGTCACTGGACTCTTGAGGAGAACTGCAAGCCAAAGCCAGGTGCTCTTGAGCATCGTATCAACATCATTGATACACCAGGCCACGTTGACTTTACAGTAGAGGTTGAGCGTTCCCTTCGTGTACTGGATGGCGCCGTAGGCGTGTTCTGTGCTAAGGGTGGAGTTGAGCCGCAGTCTGAAAACGTATGGCGTCAGGCGGACACCTACAATGTACCACGTATGGCATTCATCAACAAGATGGATATCCTTGGTGCAAACTTCTACGGTGCAGTAGAGCAGATCAAGACTCGTCTTGGTAAAAACGCAATCTGCTTACAGCTGCCAATCGGAAAAGAAGATGATTTCAAGGAATCATTGACTTATTCGAAATGAAAGCTTACATCTACAACGATGAAAAAGGTGATGACATCTCCATCGTTGACATTCCTGAAGACATGAAGGAAGATGCTGAGCTTTATCATACAGAACTCATTGAGAAAATCTGTGAGCTTGATGACGACTTAATGATGGAATATCTTGAAGGTGAAGAACCAACACAGAGAGACTGAAAGCAACATTAAGAAAAGCGACATGCGAGTGTACAGCTGTTCCGGTTTGCTGTGGTTCTGCTTACAGAAACAAAGGTGTTCAGAAACTTCTTGACGCTATCCTGGAGTACATGCCTGCTCCAACAGATATTCCTCCAATTGATGGTGTTGACATGGATGGAAACCCGACCGTGAGACATTCTTCTGATGAAGAACCTTTTTCCGCTCTTGCATTCAAGATTATGGCTGACCCGTTTGTTGGAAAACTGGCATATTTCCGTGTATACTCCGGTACAATGAATTCCGGTTCTTATGTACTTAACGCTACTAAGGACAAAAAGAACGTGTTGGACGTATCCTTCAGATGCATGCTAACAAACGTATGGAACTTGATAAAGTATATTCCGGTGATATCGCTGCAGCGATCGGATTCAAATTCACAACAACTGGTGATACAATCTGTGACGAGCAGCATCCGGTAATCCTGGAGTCCATGGAGTTCCCAGAACCAGTTATCGAGCTGGCTATCGAGCCTAAGACTAAAGCCGGACAGGGCAAAATGGGTGAAGCTCTTGCAAAACTTGCAGAGGAAGACCCGACATTCCGTGCGCATACCAATCAGGAAACAGGACAGACCATTATCGCTGGTATGGGTGAGCTTCATCTGGATATCATCGTTGACCGTCTGCTTCGTGAATTCAACGTAGAAGCTAACGTTGGTGCTCCTCAGGTTGCTTACAAAGAGACAATCACCAAACCTGTTGATGTAGACAGCAAGTATGCAAAACAGTCTGGTGGTCGTGGACAGTATGGTCACTGTAAAGTTAAATTCGAGCCTATGGATGCCAACGGAGAAGAGCTGTACAAGTTCGAATCCACAGTTGTTGGTGGTGCTATTCCGAAGGAATACATCCCGGCAGTTGGCGAAGGTATCGAGGAAGCTATGAAAGCTGGTATCCTTGGCGGATTCCCTGTAGTCGGTGTTTATGCGAACGTATATGATGGTTCCTACCATGAAGTCGATTCCTCTGAAATGGCATTCCACATTGCAGGTTCTCTTGCATTCAAAGATGCTATGCAGAAAGCAGCTCCGGTCCTTCTTGAGCCAATCATGAAGGTCGAAGTTACAACACCGGAGGATTACATGGGCGATGTTATCGGTGATATCAACTCCCGTCGCGGCCGTATCGAAGGTATGGAAGATATCGGCGGCGGTAAGATGATTCGTGGATATGTTCCGCTTTCCGAAATGTTCGGATATGCAACAGATCTGCGTTCCAGAACACAGGGTCGTGGTAACTACTCCATGTTCTTTGAAAAATACGAGCCAGTACCAAAGAGTGTTCAGGAAAAAAGTCTTTCCAAAAAAAGACTGATTTAACTACAGGCTGAATCAGGATTTCACATGAAACAATAAAAAGGCTTGCAAATAACCTTGGTTTGCAATATAATCAAGGATAGCAAGTTTAAAATCGATATGGCGCTCTATTTTTATAGAGAATGAGCCAACTAATCAAGGAGGACATTTTAAAATGGCAAAAGCTAAGTTTGAGAGAACAAAACCGCATTGTAACATTGGTACCATCGGACACGTTGACCATGGTAAAACAACATTAACAGCTGCAATCACTAAAGTTCTGGCAGAGAGAGTTCCAGGAAACGTAGTAGAGAACTTTGAGGATATCGATAAAGCTCCGGAAGAGAGAGAGCGTGGTATCACAATTTCTACAGCTCACGTTGAGTATCAGACAGAGAAGAGACATTATGCACATGTTGACTGCCCAGGACATGCTGACTACGTTAAGAACATGATCACAGGTGCAGCTCAGATGGATGGTGCTATCCTGGTTGTTGCAGCTACAGATGGTGTTATGGCTCAGACAAAAGAGCATATCCTTCTTTCCCGTCAGGTAGGTGTTCCTTACATCGTTGTATTCATGAACAAATGTGATATGGTTGATGACGAGGAGCTTCTTGAACTGGTTGAGATGGAGATTCGTGAACTTCTTTCCGAGTATGATTTCCCAGGAGATGACATCCCGGTTATCCAGGGTTCTGCTCTTAAAGCTCTTGAAGATCCGGCCGGTGAGTGGGGAGACAAGATCATGGAACTTATGGATGCTGTTGACAGCTACATTCCAGACCCACAGCGTGACACAGATAAACCGTTCGTAATGCCTGTAGAGGACGTATTCTCCATCACAGGACGTGGTACAGTTGCAACTGGTAGAGTTGAGGCTGGTGTTCTTCACGTATCTGAGGAAGTTGAGATCGTTGGTATCAAAGAGGAGACACGTAAAGTTGTTGTAACTGGTATCGAGATGTTCCGTAAACTTCTTGATGAGGCTCAGGCTGGTGACAACATCGGTGCACTTCTTCGTGGTGTTCAGAGAAACGAGATCGAGCGTGGACAGGTTCTTGCTAAACCAGGCACACTTACATGCCATACAAAATTCACAGCTCAGGTTTACGTTCTGACAAAAGATGAGGGTGGTCGTCATACACCATTCTTCAACAACTATCGTCCGCAGTTCTATTTCAGAACAACTGACGTAACAGGTGTTTGCAACCTTCCAGAGGGAACAGAAATGTGTATGCCTGGAGATAACATCGAAATGACAATCGAACTGATCCACCCAATCGCTATGGCTCAGGGTCTTACTTTCGCTATCCGTGAAGGTGGACGTACTGTAGGATCAGGACGTGTTGCTACAATTATCGAATAATTTTAGCATAACATCTTAAATTATATAAATAGAGTACCGCAAGGTACATGTGTCCAAACGTAAGATACCCCGGAACCGTAAGGTTTCCGGGGTTTTTCTGTTGTGTAAAAGTTTAAAATAAGGCTGTAAAGAATAGCGAATAAATTAAAAACAGGCAGGTATGGGAAGAAAATGAAAATCTTCGCATATCTGCCTGTGGTGCAGCAGGATATTAAAGAACAAAGGGCACTGGAAGAAAAACGGCGAACGGAGCAAATGCCAAAGGGAAGCGTTCTGAAACAGTTGGAATGGGCGACTCAAAAGAGTCAGATTGAAAACCAACAACGTAAGAAAAATAAAACAAAATACAAAGGATTGGAGATTTAGAGCTATGAAAAAACAAATTTATGATGAGAAAAAAATGGAATGGGCTATACGTTGCATGGAGATTACTATTTGCCGGATCTGGTTTTAAGAGAAGAAGAACCTACATATGGAAAATATGGAATGTTACGAAAGCAGTTCTTAAAAGAATACAGATCAGCAAGATATCAATACATGTTATTGACCGGAAAATTGAATGAACATCTGAATCAGATTGATCAGGAAGCCAGAGAACAGATGGAAACGCTTATGGAACAGATGATAGAAAAAAGGGTGTAACTGAAGAATTAAAGGTACAGGATCAGATGAAGTGGGTTAGGTTAATGAATAATATAAAAGCCAGTGCAGAAGAGATTATATTGAAAAACATGGTATATGTGTGAGGGTGAGAGAAAAGATCGCTCTTTTACACTTTTGTATATATTAGAATAGCACTTTAGAAAGCACTATGGTAAAATAAGGTGAAGGTAAATCGGAATTGCAGATTTAGAAAAATTGTGGGTATTTGAAAAAAAGATTGTAACCCTTAAGAGGCGAGAGTAAATATGGTTTATAGGAAATCTTGTGCTGTTACACTTTCTTGACATTTTCATGACTGTTCTAAGGATATTTTTACATTTGCCTGAGCTATACTTTAGCCATACCGAATAACCGGTAAATAAAAATCAGGAGGAACTAAAATGATGAACAGTTTATTCAAAAGAGGAATGGTAATAGCACTTGTAGCAGCAATGACTACATCCGCAGGTATTCCTGCCATGGCTGCCCAGAAGGAGACACTGGAGGAGACAGTGACTACATCAGAGGTAACACAAACAAATGTAGATTATGGTTCTCTCACTCAGAAGGAGATTGAAGAGTTTAACTCCATTTATGACCGACTTGACGCTATCGACAAAGAGGTAATGAAAGATGCAGATGGTCTTTCTGATGAAGATATCTATGCCAGATACGATCAGTATCAGGATGAAACCGATACCCTCATGGATCGCCTTGAGGAGCTTGATAAAAAAGCCGGGTGGATCGACAACGAGGAATATGAATATTCCGAGGATGAGTGTAATGCTCTGTATGATACAGGCAAGCTCACCGCAGAGGAAGCAGAACAGCTTCAGAAAGCATATGAAAGAATCGAAGAAATTGATGCGGAAGTGTGGACGGACGATGATCTTTCAGACGATGAGATCGAAGCCCGCTATGCAAAGTATGATGACGAGATTACATCACTGAACGCACAGATTGAAACGCTTGAAAAGAAAGCGGGTTGGTATGAGGGATACTATGGAAATTTGAGCGAAGATGAAGTCAATCAGCTTAACAGTATTTACAATAAAATTGATGCAATCTATGACAATATTTATAACGGCTCTGATAACCTCTCTGACGAGGAATTTGCTTCTCGCTATGCGAAGTATTCAGATGAGATTGATGCTTTGGAGGCACAGGCAATCGCTCTTGAAGCGAAAGCAGGTGGAACTAAAATACAGACATACTGATTTTGAAAGATATAATATGGGGAATCTCACAGAATTTCTGAGGGACTCCCCTCATGTGGGATTAAAGATATGGCAAAAAAAAAATTTATTTGGCAGATGATGAACAGGATATACGAGAAATACTCACAGAATTTTTATCCAATGCCGGATATGAGGTAATATCATACAAGAATGGTGATACACTCTTTTCTGCTTTTCAGGAGAAGCCCTGTGATCTTGTTATTCTTGATATTATGATGCCGGGTTCAGACGGTCTTTCCATATGTAAAAAGCTAAGGACAATATCATCAGTTCCTATTATTATTTTGACGGCAAAGGATTCAGAGTCTGACCATATGAAGGGATTTATGTATGGAGGGGATGACTATCTGATTAAGCCATTTTCGCCGTCACTTCTTGTTGTCCGGGTAAATGCGTTGTTCCGAAGAGTTGAAATGAATATACCGGTAAAGGCAGATATCTCCTTTGGTGATGTGTGTTTTTCATGGGAGAAGCATAATGCCATTGTGAAAGAGCATGATATTGGTCTGACTATGACAGAATTTTCGCTTCTGGGATGTCTTATGGAACATGGTGGAACGGCAATCCCCGGAATGAAATTCTCGACAAAGTATGGGGAATAGATTCTACGGAGATAGAAACCAGAGTTGTCGATGAGACAGTAAGAAGAGTCAGGCAGAAAATGAAGACCGCAGGCAGCAAAGTTCGCATTAGTGCTGTCTGGGGCTATGGCTATAAACTGGAGGATTGTAATGAATAAGACACGTTATAAAATTGCCACACTTACAGGTTCCGCCGTTATGGCAGCCATGCTTTTGAGCCTGCTGATTCTGAACATAGTTTTTAATAAAAAAATAGAGCTGAGAGCTGAGAATGCAATTAAAAACGTTTTTACTTTGGATTCAGACGAATATTTGAATTACGAATCTGAAAATGATACGGGCTCTTTATATTATGCCTCACTTGTATATATGGGGGCAGATTCAGAAAACAGGGATGACATATATCAGATTCTGACACCCAAAGAGAAGAAACTTATTGACTGGTATGAAACACACCCGTCTGATGAAATGCAAAGGGCAAAAATTAACGAAGCAACTTATTATATGAAAGCCAGAACAGAGTATTACGAAGACGGCAATGAGAGATTACTTGCTTATGTGGATGTTACCGGCGAACCAGAACTCGTAAAAAGAAATCAGTTTTGGTGTTTTGCTGGATGCTTTTGTCATTGCCGCTCTCGGTGCTGCCATTGGATATTTTCTCGGGAAAAAACTTGAACAAAATGACAAAGCTCAGAAGACCTTTTTTGAAAATACATCTCACGAATTAAAAACCCCGCTTATGGCAATTTGCGGATATGCGGAGGAGATTGAAATGGGAGTCATTACCGATTATTCTCAAGCGGGCAGAATGATAGTGTCTCAGACGGAGCGTATGAGTAAACTTATTGAGGATATCCTGTATTTATCAAAAATGGAAAGCGGTACGGAATGCAAACAGCAAAACTGTTATATTGAGCTCATAAAATCTGCAAAAGGAGAAAAAAAATGATTTTAGCTGATAAGATTACAGAGGAAAGAAAAAAGAATGGATGGTCACAGGAAGAACTAGCCAATCAGTTGGGCGTATCCAGACAGGCAGTATCTAAGTGGGAAAGTGCAGGACTATTCCAGATTTGCAAAGAATTTTACAGATGTCGGAGCTATTTGGTGTTAGTACAGATTACCTATTAAAAGATGAAATGCAAGCAGAAAATATCACCTATCACGAAAGTACTGAAAGCTATGCAGAACCATTGAAAAAAGTAACTATGGAGAATGCAAATGAATTTCTTGACATGAAAAGAAATGGATCCAAAGTAGTGGCAAACGCAACAAGTATGTGTATCTCAAGTCCAATATTATTGATTGTTCTTGAGACAATGGCAGAAGATGGCGTATTTCATGTTTCAGAATCTCTGGCAACAGTATTTGGATGTGTTTTTTTTGCTTGAATGGTTGCAGCAGCAGTCTTTTTGTTTATTACATATGGAATGCGTGAATCACATATGGAACATTTTGAAAAAGAATGCTTTGAAACAGAGTATGGTGTATCTGGAATGGTACGAGAAAAAAAAGATTTCTATGAACCAATTTTTATCAGAGGAACAGCTGTTGGGTGCTTTGTATACTGGCAGTGATTCCGACAATTATTGCCGGATCTATGGAAGAGTCCGACTATTACTGTGGTCTTTCCGTCGGATTACTGCTATTCATACTTGCAATAGGAGTGAATCTGTTGGTTCGTGTTGGGATGGTAAAAAGCAGTTACGATACCCTTCTTCAGTTTTCGCCGGTAATGATATTTAAACTTTGGGAAAAGTTTTCCGATCGTTGTCTGGAAGTATCTGAAAGTATGGAAGTTAACAGGAAGAGAACTTTTGGATATGATGAACCAATCATTTATAAAAGGGTATAATCAAAGAGCGGCAGATTACAGAAAGCCTTTTTTCAAACACGCTCTAATACAGAAATTAGCTCAATGGAGAGTAATGATATGGATAAAACAGATGAAGGTTTACTTGAAATGAGAAAATCGAGGATGCAATCGCAGCACTTCAGCAGCAGCCAACGCAAGAATTGCTGGCTCATGCACTGACCGTGGTACGAAGACGCATGCGTGAAAACGGTCAGGTAATCATCGCCGTAGAGCCAAACGAGGCAGCTGGTCAGATGAAATTACAGGCAGTAAAAACCTCCGACGGTAAGAACTGGTGGGCGGTTTTTACCAGCTTCGACGAAGAATTGAAAGGCGGCAAAAGTGTTATGTCAACCTTTATGACAGACATTGGAAAATTACTTGAGGCAGCGCTGTCCGAGGAAGAAATCAGCGGCGTGATCATCAATCCCTGGAACCGGACATTGATGCTGGACAAGACATTGATTCGGATCGTGCTTGGAGATGTGACACAGTAAGTTACTGAAAAAGAGAAGAGGAACTGCACGCCCCACTTTGCGGTATATTTCACTCGAATTCGGTTGCCGTAGCCCGCTACGGCGTCCTCATCCGGGCGAAATCTCCCACAAATTGTGACGCACATCTTGCAGAAAGCCTTTTTCAAACACGCTTTAGAGTGTGCACAAAATAGGTTTGTGTGAAAAATGCCAGGTAAGAAAATAAAAACGTTTCTTCTGTCCATTGGATAGAGCAGAGCGTGAAAATTCTGCCTGGCAATTTTTTTATTGTTAAAATTATTGACAAACGATAATTTTGAGCTATAATTAAATCATAAATTATCGTTTTTCAATAATTTTTACAAAAACAGTTAAAGAAATCCAGAGTAAAGGATTAGATGGTTTAATCCCGCACGTTAGCGGATTTTCTCGATATCGGCAAAAAAGGAGGTTCCCCATGAAAGAAAGACATTTATTTACCCTCTTATCTGTAGAAGCGGCCGCCTGCGTCCTGTTCTGTATTTTACAGCGCAGCTTATCCGGTCTGTTTTCCACCTTGATCGCATTCCCTTTTGAGCAGATCGGAGCTGGCCTGCGGGTTCTGTCGCTGTCTGGGGCTGTAGGAAATGTGGTCGCAATCATCTTATACATGCTGTTGGGAATTATCCCTGCTGGAATTTGGGGATTCCTGCACTGGCGCAAGAAATCAGAACCCCTGGATTTCATGCTTCTGGTTATCAGCGCTCTTCTTTTCGTAACCCTATACTACATGATCAATCCGGGACTTTTGTCCACCGGAGTGCCAGGCACCGGGAAATGGTCCCTGGGAAGTACCTTCTATTCCGTCCTTCTGGGTTACCTGCTTATCCGTATTTTGCTTCATTATAAAAATGCAGGAACGGAGAAACTGCAAAAGGGGCTTTGGTTCCTTCTTGGCACTGTGAGCGTGGTATTGGTGTATGGCATCTTTGGACAGGAGCTGGGAGGGCTGCTTCAGAATCTGGAAACGGTACAGAAGGGAAATACAGGCATAGAGCTAAGCGACGGTTTTATTACTTTTTCCAACCTTACCCCTACTTATGTTTTCCTGTTCCTCAACTTTGCAGTCCGTATTCTGCCATATGTACTGAATATTATAGTTGTTTTTCTGGCGAGAAGGCTTCTGGCTGCAATGAAGGAAGACCTGTATCAGGAAGAGAGTGTAAAACTGGCGGAAAAACTTTCCCACTTTTGCGTGTGGACCTTAGCATCCACTATTGGGCTGGGTGTGGTATTTAACCTACTACAATTGTTTTTCCAGAGCAGCCTTTATCAGATTGAGTATGTGGTGGCGGTCCCGGTATTTTCCCTGGCCTTTGTGCTGGCGGTGCTGTTGTTTGCAAAGTATATAAGGGAAATGCAGAGGCTGAAAGAGGATAATGACCTGTTTATTTAAGCGTATGAAGATGTATAAATGATAGCCGGACTGCAAGTGTCTTGATTCGTTATATAGGAAGAAGCAAGGGTATTCAGGTAACGACTCTTAATTTAATATCATTGACTATTTAATATGGAGCAATTTGCAATAATGAAAGGAAATGATTTATGGCAATAAAAGTATGCCTTGAAGACGTATTGAAAGAGCGGGGAATGACGTCCAAGGAATTGTGCAGCCTGGTAAACATCACAGAAGCCAACCTGTCCGTCCTCAGAAGCGGAAAGGCCAAGGGCGTGCGGTTCCACACCATTAACCGGATCTGTTATTTCCTGCAATGTGATGTTGGGGATATTTTAAAATTCGATGGAAATCTGGAGGAGGATGAAAATGAAGATTAGGAAATCAAAATATCACCAAAAATCGGTTAAGGTGGTCCATTGCGGTGCTCTCATCTGAGAAAATTTTCCACAAATTGTGACGCACATCTTGCAGAAAGATTTTTGAAGGGACGGGAGAACAATCATCTGTTAAAAAGTTTGTTCAAATTATCGGTTATTTTCATGGCCTTTACAGCCAGCGGCTGTACTCTTGCAGTCCCAGAAGCCGGCACAGATGGAAACGGTGACCGCCTGATCGGCGCCTTTATCACCTCCGAATATCTGGAACTATATGATATGGAAGGCTATCTGAACGACCATGCCGCCTCCCTTATGAACAACAGCAGTATCACCATAGGAAATGACAGCCGTTATGAGGGGGAAACTTGTGGCAACTGTGGATAAAGAAGGTGCCCAGTCTTCTTCTGAGTGGAAAATTTCCTTTGGAGACATAAAAGGAGAATACATTTTAATGCCAGTGACCGAAGACGAGGATGGAAATACATCTGTAGGAAATCTTTGTTCCGACGGAGTAGGAGATCCGTATTTGAACTATAACGTTACCGATGATGGAGAAACACAGGAAATCAGCGCCACTGTTTACCAGGTCTCTGGCAAGTCAGAACACACCCAGTATGTAAACCCGGTTTTCCAGAAAGAAAACGGGGAAATTTATGCCATGGCTGGAAACGGCTATTCCAACGGTGTGGGAGGCTCAGAAGGAAACACTATGGCAGCTACCCTTTCCGGTGAAACTACTACAGTGGAAAATGGAAAGACTAAGACAGAAGGCTGTAAAGTGACGGTTCAGTTTGCCACTATGTACAAGCCGGTGCGGACCATCATTTACCAGATGAATGAGGCGAATCAGGTATTGAAACAGACTGCCTATAAGCCATCTGAGGTGCCGGATAGCTTGAGGGTAGAAGCAGACACTGCCTATATTCTGGCGGAAATCAGAAAGGAAGATACTTCAGGCAAAATGGTGACAACCAGGACAATCCTGAATTTGAATTCGTCAGAGGATGAGGAAACGCAGTACCTGGAGACTTGGTATCCCCTGGATAATGGGCTGATCAGCAAAAAAAGATGTAGAGATTGAATATTGAATAAAAATGCCAGGAAAATTAACCTGGCATTTTTGGCGCAATAGGAAATTTCATTGCTATTTAATGTGTTGGTCGTTATTCCGGACGCGATTTTACAATGTATATTCACCGCCGCGCGTCGCAACGTTCCAGCAAGCTAATGACTAACTACGACTAAGACGCTCAGGAAAGCCTTCGCGCCTAAGTCTTCGTAAGTCATGGATCTCGCCTCCACTAAAACCGCTCCTGAAATGCGCGGCTTGCGAATATACATTGCAAAATCGCTGGTTACTGGAAAGGGAAGAAAGAAACAGTAACGACAACAACGGGGGTGGGGTGAAGTAGTTGATATCCCGCAACTATATTGTTTTTTCTAATCTATTGTTGTCAAGAAAGTATAGGGAAATCAATCACTCCCTCCCCCTCGTTAAAAGTTCTTACTAACCATCAAGTCCCAGCCAGTACACAGCATTTGGGTAATGTGTATTACTCCAGCGAGCCATTTCAGGCGCGCTCTTAGCGTAAGCGAAATCCAGCGCTTACGAAGACTTATGCGTGAGGGCTCTCCCGAACGCATTAGTCGCAGTTAGCGATTAGTTCGCTGGAGCGTTGCGCCGGCGAGTGAGTAATACATATGGTCCAAATGCGTCCCGCCTGAAGAACTTTTCAACACATTCAACACATTAAAGAGGAAAACAGGAAGTCGGATACAGTTGAAGCACCCAGCTGCATCCGATATTTTTTACTCATTTTCCCTTGAAAAAGCAGAATTTGTACAAAATAAATACATAATTCGTACAAAACCAATTCTAAACAATAAAAAGCAATAAAGAATAATAAAAAACAATTGACAACACTACAACACTTTGCTATACTAAAATTACCAAAAAGAGGCGGGCAAAGAGAACATTTTTTATTTATGCAAAGGCGCATGAAACTACATCGTGACTAAGTTGCTAAATAGAAAATGTTTTTTTTACTATAAAGCTCCATTTAAACTCTGAACGGCAAAGGCTTACTACCGTACCGGGATTAAGGACGGATAAGAAAGGAGAAAAAAAAAAAACTATGAAAATGATGAAAGCAGCAGTAGCACTTGGAATGGCACTCACCATGACTGTTACAGGTGCATCAGCAGTATTCGCAGAGGGAGAGACACTCAGCGTTGCTACTGATTTCGAGATCAAGACTCTGGTACCGTGGGCTGCATCCGAGGAGAATGCATTCCTGGTACTGAACCAGGCAGAAGAGGGACTGTTCCGTATGGACGAGAACAACCAGCCTCAGCCGGCTCTTTGCGATACTTATGAGGTATCCGATGACAAGCTTACATACACCTTCCACTTAAGAGATGGAATCCAGTGGAGCAATGGTGAGCCTGTAACAGCAGCAGATTTCGTATACGCATGGCTGAAACAGATGAGCGCAGATGCAACAAACGGCTACAGCTTCATTATGACAGACTACATCGTAAACGGTCAGGGAGTATAATGAGGGAAGCGTTGAGGCTTCTGAGGTAGGCGTTAAGGCTGTTGACGATCAGACACTGGAGGTTCAGCTGAAGAGCCCGACACCATACTTCCTGAACCTTACTACAATGGATATGTTCTTCCCGGTTAACGAAGCATTCTGTGAAGAGCAGGGCACAAACTTCGCTCTTTCCCCAGACAGCATGCTCTACTGCGGACCGTACGTGATCACAGATTATGATCCGGCTGTAGGCGTTACTTTCGCTAAGAACGACAATTACTGGGATAAAGACAACGTAGCAATCGAAGATGCACAGGTTCGTGTAATCAAAGATGCTGCAGCTGCATTAAGCGCATATCAGGCTGGCGAGCTTTCCCAGGTTAAACTTGATTCTGCAAACGTAGTAGCATACAAGGATGATCCGGAATTCTCCCAGGAGATTGACTTCCGTACAAGCTATGTACAGTTCAACCTTACAGATGACGTAATGAGCAATGTAAACATGAGAAAAGCTATTTCTCTTGCTATGAACAGAAGCGCTCTTACAGATAACATTCTTGCTGATGGTTCTGCACCAGGATTTGGTCTTGTAGCAGACGGCATGAGCGGTGATGGAGAGAAGACATTCCGTGAGCTGAACGGAGATGTTTCCCCCATATGATCCGGAGCAGGCAAAAAAGAGTACTATGACAAAGCAGTTGAGGAGCTTGGAAGCGCACCTTCAGAGGTTACTCTTCTTGTAGCTGATGACTCTGTATCCAAATCCGTTGCAACATTTATCCAGAGTGAGCTTGTTACAACACTTGGTCTGAACGTAGTAATTGATACCAAGACTGTACAGGGACGTGGAGAGCTGATGGATGCCAACAACTATCAGTTTGCTGTAACAGCATGGGGTGCTGACTATGATGATGCTATGACATACCTTGATCTTTGGACAAATGGAACTCCATACCGTGGAAACTACAACGATGCAGATTACAATGCACTGATTTCTGATGCAAAGACTCAGACAGACGATGCAGCTCGTCTTGATGACATGCTGAAAGCTGAGAAGAAGCTGGTTGAGGAAGACGCAGTTGTTGCTCCGGTATACCACAGAGGCTCAGCAGTTCTGACAAAATCTAATGTTAAGAACCTGATCAGCCACCCAATCGGTGTTCCGCTTGAGTTCAAGTATGCTTCTTTTGAATAATCTCTTATTCAGGTGATTGTTGGATATAAACTGGTAGCGAAACAGATCTCAGAGGTTTGCTTCAAATTCAAGTAATATTCCTTAAGGAATAAGTAACGGACCGTATACAGCAGTGGCTTACACAGCCGGTATACGGTCTGTTTTTCACAGAAAGAAAAGGAGTACTGTTCACTACGTGCACAGTAACAGAAAAGGTGATGTCATGCTGAAATATGTATTAAAGCGATTAGGGTACATTCTGGTTACCTTGTGGGTAATTGTAACCTGTACCTTTTTCATGATGAAAAATCTTCCAGGTACACCTTTTGATGCTGAGCGTTTTAGTATTATGACACCTCAGCAGCAGGAACGTGTGCTGGAAATGTATGGATTAAATGATTCTCTTCCAATGCAGTATGTGAAATATATTAAGAACATGCTGAAAGGAGACCTGGGTACTTCCTTTACTTATGTAAACCAGGACGTTTCCAAGGTTATCACAGGTCGTCTCGGACCATCTGCGCTGATTGGTATCCAGGCAGTACTGATCGGACTTGCAATCGGATTAATTTTAGGAATCCTGGCTGCCTGGAAGCACAATAGCGGAATTGATTATTTTACTATGATATTGGCTGTGCTGGGCGTCTCGGTGCCAAACTTTGTCGCCGCAGCACTTCTTCAGTATTATATCGGACTGAAATGGGGCGCTCTGCCGGTTGGATTCTGGACTGGCTGGAATTGTTCCGTATTGCCGTCCATTGCGCTTTCGTTCAGTGCAACAGCTATGGTTGCCCGTTTTATGCGAACCGAAATGCTGGATGTACTGGATCAGGATTACATTGTAACTGCAAGGGCAAAAGGCCTGAGCCAGATGAAGGTTCTGATGCGTCATGCAGTCCGCAACTCCATCCTTCCGGTTGTAACCATTTTAGGACCAATCGTAGTAAACCTTATGACAGGATCTCTTGCTGTAGAGAACATCTTCAGTATTCCTGGTATCGGAAGCCTTTTCGTAGACTGTATCAAGGCAAATGATTATCCGGTGATCATGGGTATTACTATTTTCTATGCCGCATTCTATATGCTGATTGTACTGCTTGTTGACCTGGCTTATTCTCTTATTGATCCGAGAATTCGTCTTGCCAAAGGAAAGGAGAGCTGATCGTGGACAAATCAAAAATTGACCGCAGCATGTATCAGAAAGCGAAAGTAGAAGCCTCTGAAAAAGAGCACATCGCAGCTCCTGCTTCCACTATGCTGGCTGACGCATGGATCCGTCTGAAAAAAACAAGGCAGCAGTTGTAGCATTATTTATTTTGATCGGAATTATCCTGCTTGCCATTTTTGCACCGATCTTCAGTAAATATTCATTTAGAGACACTGATTATAACAATGTATATGGACTTCCAAGCGCAGCACACATTTTTTGGTGCTGACCAGTTTGGACGTGACCTGTGGGTACGTACCTGGATGGGAACCAGAATTTCCCTTATGATCGCACTGGTAGCTGCAATCCTGGATCTGGTTGTAGGTGTTCTTTACGGTGCTGTTTCCGCTCTTTTCGGGGGAAAGGTAGACGCTGTTATGCAGCGTATCATTGAGGTACTGGTTGGAATCCCAAGCCTTATCATTGTAATCCTTTTCCTGATGGCATTCCCGGCTGGTGTAGGAACTATTATCGCTGCACTTTCCATTACCGGATGGGTAAACATGGCCAGACTGGTTCGTGCCGAGATCCTGAAACTGAAGAATCAGGAATTCGTACTTGCTTCGCAGGTTCTTGGAACCAGCAAATTCAACATTATTATGAAGGATCTGATCCCGAACACAGTCAGCGTTATCGTAATCAACGTGATGTTCACAATCCCAAGCGCTATCTTTACCGAGGCATTCTTAAGCTTCATTGGTATTGGTCTGGCAGAGCCGCAGGCTTTCCCTTGGTGTATTGATCAACGGTGGTTATCAGGTACTGCGAATGTATCCACATGTACTGATTTTCCCGGCAATTGTTATCGTACTGATTATGGTATGCTTCAGTATTCTGGGCGACGGACTTCGTGATGCCCTTGATCCGCAGATGAGAAAGTAGGTACAGCTATGGGAAAAATATTAGAAGTTAAGAATCTTACAGTCCACATCAAGACGCACAAGGGCGTTGTCCAGGCTGTGCGCGGCGTGGATTTTTACCTGAATGAGCAGGAGACACTTGCGGTAGTAGGAGAGTCCGGTTCCGGAAAATCCATTACCATGAAAGGTGTTATGGGAATCCTCCCAAAGAATGGAAAAGTAGTAGAAGGAAGCGTAATGTTTCAGGGAAATGATCTGACCAAATATTCAGAACGTCAGATGCAGCAGGTGCGCGGAAGCGAGATTGCCATGATCTTCCAGGATCCTATGACTTCCCTGAACCCAACTATGAAGGTTGGAAAACAGATCGAGGAAATGCTGAAAGAGCACCGCAAGGAGATGAGTAAAGCCGACCGTAAGACAAGAGCCATTGAGCTTCTTTCCCTGGTTGGAATCTCCAATCCGGAGGCGCGTTACGACCAGTATCCACACCAGCTGTCCGGTGGTATGAGACAGCGAGTTGTCATCGCCATTGCACTGGCATGTGATCCCAAGGTGCTGATCGCAGATGAGCCGACCACAGCCCTTGATGTAACGATCCAGGCACAGATTCTGGATCTGATGCGCGATCTTCAGAAAAAGATCAAAACATCCATTATCATCATTACCCATAACCTTGGTGTTGTGGCAAATATTGCAGACCGTGTTGCTGTTATGTATGGCGGAAAATTAGTTGAGACAGGAGATGTGGAAGATATTTTCCACAACCCATGTCACGAATATACAAAAGGCCTTCTTCGTTCTATTCCAAAAGCACACGAAAAAGGCGGTGAGCTTCAGGCAATTCCGGGAACTCCTCCGGATCTTATGGAGCCTCCGGTTGGATGTCCTTTTGCGGCAAGATGTAAGGAGACAATGATCGTCTGCCAGAAATACATGCCGGATTATACCGATTGCGGCAAGAATCACAAGTCAGCATGCTGGATGCTTGACGAGATGGCACAGGAGGTAAACTCTGATGAAAAATGATGGAAAGCAGGTACTTCTTGATGTCAAGAACCTGAAGAAATACTTTAATGTTGGAAATAAAAAGATCCTGAAAGCAGTTGATGACATTTCCCTTCAGATTTATAAAGGAGAGACTCTTGGTCTGGTTGGAGAGTCTGGATGTGGTAAATCTACCTTCGGAAGAACTGTTATCCATCTGTATGATCCTACAGATGGTACGGTAACCTTCGATGGAACGAAAATTGACAAGAATCTGGATACAAAGCAGAGACATGAGCTTTGCAGAAGAATGCAGATGATTTTCCAGGATCCATATGCATCCTTGAACCCGCGAAGAAAAAATTCTGGATATTGTAGCAGAGGGAATTGATGCTCACGGTCTTGCTGCCAATAAAAAAGAACGTGATGCCAAGGTAATTGAGCTTCTGGAAACCGTTGGTCTTCAGGCAGAGCATGCAGATCGTTTCCCTCATGAGTTTTCCGGTGGACAGCGCCAGCGTGTTGGTATTGCACGTGCACTTGCAGTAAATCCGGATTTTATTGTATGCGATGAGCCAATTTCTGCTCTGGATGTTTCCATCCAGGCACAGGTTATCAACCTTCTGGAGCAGCTTCAGAGAGAGCGTGGGCTGACTTACCTGTTTATTGCACACGACCTTTCCATGGTGAAGCATATCAGTGACCGTATTGGTGTTATGTACTTGGGATCTCTTGTTGAGCTTGCTGACAGTGAGGAGCTTTTCGAGAACCCAATGCATCCTTATACCAAGGCTCTTCTTTCTGCAATCCCGATCCCGGATCCGGATATTGAGAAGAACCGTCAGAGAATCATGCTGGAGGGTACACTTCCGAACCCCATTGATCTTGGCGAGGAGTGTAAGTTCTGCAGTCGTTGTCCTGTTTGCAAGGATAGCTGCCATAAGAGCCAGCCGAAGCTTGTTGAGGTAAAACCGGGACATTTTTGTTGCCTGCAGCCAGTGCGCAGAGTGATATTTTATAGGCAGATTTGGTATCTATTCAGAAGAATGGAAAGCTAAAAGACTGGCTGTAATATGAAATGTATAGCACTATATAAGTTATGTTAACTGCTTGAAATAGCAGGAGATGGACTTTAGATAAATAAGGCAGCAGAAAACAGGAGGAAGAAGGATGTTTATTGAAGAACGGCAGATAGCCATCGAGAAAGTCCTTCGGGAAGAGGGAAAAGTCCGGACCAGGGAACTGAGCGAAATGTTCCAGGTTACAGAGGACTGCATCCGTAAAGATCTGAAAACTCTTGAGAATGCCGGCAAATTAAAAAGAACTTACGGTGGTGCGATTCTTTCCCAGGATTACCCGCTGGAAAGAGATGTTATCGACAGAAGAAATTATCATGTGGACAAGAAGATGGTGATCGCGGTTAAGGCCATGACGCTGATCAAGGAGCGGGAAGCGATTTTTCTTGATATATCCACAACCAATATTGAGCTTGCCAAGCTTCTTGCGAAATCGAAAATGCAGCTTACCGTAGTGAGCAACATGATCGATATTTTACAGCTGCTTGCGCAAAATCCCAAGATCACAGCCATTGGAACCGGTGGAATCATGTATCCTACAGTAAATGGATTCCTTGGTTCCGCAGCAATCCAGGTGATCCGGCAGTACAGCTTTGACCGGGCATTTATGGGAAGCTGCGGAATTGATATGATGGATCACACCGTCACGACTCTTGGAGTGGAGGACGGATTGACCAAGAAGGCTGCAATTGAAAGCAGCCGTCATAAATATGCCGTGATGGAGCGGGAGAAATTTTATTTTAATGAATCTTATAAATTTACACAGCTTGATGAACTGGACGGAATCATCACAGATGAATTCCCGGATCAGTCGGTGCAGGATATGCTGGATTCCCTTGGTGTAACGCTCTATTAAGAAACGGCAGCTCGGGAATGCAGCAACAAAGTGACAAGACCGGCGGGCATGGGAATAATTTGTGAAATTATCAGAATGCAAAGTATTGTGATAGCTGCAATGTGATAGTATCAGGCTGGGTGAAAGGAAAAAAAGAGGATATGAGCAAATTTACTTTGAGGTTTGTGCAGATTCTGTGGAATCTGTACTTGCCGCTGAGAAAGGCGGAGCAGACAGGATCGAGCTTTGCGGAAATGTGGTGATTGGAGGAACAACTCCATCAGAGAGTCTTTTCCGCGAGATCCGCAGGTATAGTGATATTAAGATCCATGCGCTGATCCGTCCAAGATTTGGCGATTTTTGTTATACAGAATATGAATTTGATATTATTCGTTCAGAAGTGAGAAGATTCCGGGAGCTGGGCGCCCAGGGTGTCGTGATCGGCATGTTAAAGCCGGACGGATCTCTGGATGTGGAGCATCTGGCACTGCTTATGGAGGAAGCGAAGGGGATGTCTGTAACTTTGCACAGGGCTTTTGACGTGTGCAGGGATCCAATGGAGGCACTGGAGCAGGCCATTTCTCTTGGTTTTAACACCATTCTTACATCTGGACAGAAGAATAACTGTGTGGATGGTTCGCCGCTGCTTGCAGAGCTGGTGGAGAAGAGTTCCGGTCGTATTCACATTATGGCTGGTGCAGGAGTGAATGCAGACGTGATTGCTCCAATCTATGAGAAAACTGGAATCATAGATTATCATATGACGGGCAAGGTTTTGCTGGACAGTGAGATGAAGTACCGCAAAGAGGGCGTGAGTATGGGACTGCCTTCTTTGAGTGAGTATGAGATTTTCCGCACCAGTGAGGCTGAGGTGAAAAAAGGCCCGGGAAGTTTTAGCAGCTTTAGAGCCTTAGGCGCTCTTTCACAAAATGGGATTGTTTTCGTGAAAGGGCGTTTTTTGCTATTTAGTTGATTAAAAGTTCTTCAATGCGGACGCATTTGGACAATGTGTATTACTCACTCGCCGGCGCAACGCTCCAGCGAACTAATCGCTAACTGCGACTAATGCGTTCGGGAGAGCCCTCACGCATAAGTCTCCGTAAGCGCTGGATTTCGCCTACGCTAAGAGCGCGCCTGAAATGGCTCGCTGGAGTAATACACATTGCCCAAATGCTGTGTGTCGGCTGGAACTTTTCAACACACTAAATAACAATTTTCTTTTAAGTAGGAGGATGAATAGATGTTTCTTCAGAACAGTCAGAGGAAGATTGAAGAAGAATTTTTGAAATTAACAGAGAAGCTTGGTGCGGACAGGGGAGCCGCTGAAGACGATTTGTGAGAAACTGGATGGGTGCGGCAGAGAACTGGGGCTGGCGATGAAGTATTTGTATGTGACAGCGCCTTATAGTGATCTTGTGAATTATTCTTTTGAGGAGATTCAGGATTTCGCAAGCCATGGGCTGTTTCTTTATAACACGCTGGAGCGTGTGAAAGAGCTGCCGGAGGAGATGTTTTTGAATTATATTCTGGATCACAGAGTAAATGAAGAAGAGGTACTCCCTTGTCGAAGCTTTTTCTGGAATGAGTTAAAGGATAGAATTGAAGGAAAAAATGCGAAAGATGCGGCAATTGAGGTAAATTACTGGTGTGCGGAGGAAGCTACTTATCATAGTGGTGATGACCGTACACTTCCGGCACTTACGGTATATCGAAGAGGTTACGGACGCTGCGGTGAGGAGTCTGTTTTTCTGGTAAATGCACTTCGAAGTGTGGGAATTCCGGCGCGGCAGGTGTATGTACCAAGGTGGTCTCACTGTGATGACAACCACGCATGGGTGGAACTTTGGTGTGACGGAAAATGGTATTTCACAGGCGCTTGTGAGCCGCTTATGATCTTGAATAAGGGGTGGTTTACCAATGCTTCTTCCAGAGCCATGATGGTGCATTCCCGCCTGTTTGATCTTTTTTCCCGGCAGAGGGTGAGGATGTGATCGGAAAAGAAGGTGCAGCGGTTATGTTGAACCAGACTGCGCGTTATGCCAGGGTGAAAACTGTTTCTGTAAAAGTGACAGATAAAGAGGGCGCGGCTGTAAAGGGTGCTCAGGTACAGTTCCAGGTATTGAATATGGGAGAGTATTTCCCCATTGCAAAAGCAGAGACTGACGAGAACGGAACCGTTTCTTTAGTGACTGGTTTTGGAAGTGTAAGAGTTCTGGCATTCCTTCCGGGGATGGAAGGCTTTGCACAGGCAGATCTGGATACCAGAGCGCAGGATGAGATTTCCCTGACTCTTACTGGGGCGCCTGTGAAGGCAGAGGACTGGAGAGCCGTAGACGTGATTGCTCCGGTTGACACCCCGGTGAATCCGGATATGCCTACTCCGGAGCAGAAAGCTGAGGGAACCAGACGTCTGAACGAGGCGAACAAGATCCGCAAAGAAAAGAAAGAGAACTGGGTGAACCCGGAACTGACCGCTTTTCTTGCAGGAGAAGACGAGAAAGAACTTCGTCAGGAAATAGTGGATGTGCTTTCAGAGAAGGATCATACAGACTGTGTTTGCAGTGTGTTGGAAGAGCATCTGGAATATGGAAAGAGGTATGCGAAGGAATTTAAATCAAAGTCTGGTGCTGAGGAATGTAGTGAAAAAGAAATGGATGGCACCCCAGGCGCTGAGAATGGCTATAATCTCTATATCAATTATGTATTAAATCCCCGTGTGGAGGACGAGCTTCTTCGTCCGTACCGAAAAAGGCATGCTTTCCTTTTTCACAGAAGAGCAGAAAGCCGCTTTCCACGCAAATCCGGCAGAGATCTGGAATTATATCCAGGCGCATATCACCGCCTACCCGGATAACGAGCGCGAGACCGTAATGGAAACTCCATACGAATGTCTGGTATCGGAATTGGTACCGAGCGTTCCCAGAAGGTACTTTTTGTGGCAGTCGCCCGTACACTGGGAATTCCGGCAAGATTGAATCCAGATAATAAGGTAATGGAATATTGGGTAAGAAATCAGTTTGTTCCCGTTTTGAAACAGCAGGAGGGTGGCGCTGTTCTAACACTGAAAAAAGAGAAAGATGCTGTATGGAACTACTATCAGAACTGGACAATGGGACGTCTGGTTGGAAATGAATTTGTTTCCTTGAATCTTACAGGCAGAAGCTGGAAGGGGGATACTCTGGAGCTTGCATTTATTCCAGGAACCTACCGGATCATCACCACCAACCGTCTTCCTAACGGAAATCAGTTTGCATGGGAGAAAACATTTATAATAAAAGAAGGCGAAAAGCTGGAAGAGACCTTGCGTCTCCGCGAAGCACAGCTTGGCGATATGCTGGAGCGTATTTCCCTTCCGGAGTTTGAGGCAAAAGATTCTGCCGGAAACACAGTAAACTGCGCTGAGTTAACCAAAGGCGGCAAGAAAATTTCTCATGTGGCTGGAAGAGAGCCGGGAGCCTACGGAACATATTTTGAATGAAATGCTGGAACATGCAGAAAAAATTCCACGAATTTGAAAAATTCCATCTCCTTCATGATTCGTACTCCGGAAGCCAAGCAGGATCCTCTTCTGGCAAAAGTGCTGAAGATGTTCCCGAATGTTTCCATCTATTACGATTCCTTTGAAGAAAACATTGAACTTCTGGGAAGAAGAATGTACGTTGATCCAGACAAGCTTCCGCTGATCCTGGTAACAAATGGCGAGTCTGTAGGGATTTATGCAACCAGCGGATATAATGTTGGAACTGGCGATATGTTGATCCGTATTATGGAAGAAGTGCCGGAAGTATAAATTGCATTTAAAAAGAAGATATAGTAGTTTTTGAAGTATATAGTAGAATTTCTAAGAAATATAGAGATGGTTTTCTTTGTGCTCTAGAGGTGCGCAGCAAAGCATAATAAGGAAAATTGCAAGGCCTCTGAATGTAGCGCATTAAATAGGAGTAAATCGGAAGCCATCTCTAAATGGAGTAAATTATGAATAAATACACAGAAATTCACCCAAATGGACAACGCGCATACCAGTTTGTAGCTGACACGGCATACGTCCGTGAATCCGGCACAAAGGGGAGCACAAAGCAGCAGAATACATTTTGAAGGAAGCGGAGCAGGCAGCAGCCCAGACGGGAAAGTCTGTCTACATTCAGACACCCCGCATGGAATTTTTCCAGTGTCCGGATTTTCAGCAGAAAAAGGCAGAGCTGGTAATCTGCCAGCCTTATAAGAAGGCTTATCCGGTGCGTGCCTACCTGAATGGCGCCTGTACCCCGGAAGAGGGCATCACAGTACCATTTCTCTTCGTAGGAAAAGGAGACGACATCAGTCTTTCCAAGGCAAAAGGGGCAGTTGTGCTGGTCTGCGATCCTATTCGTGAAGATATGATAAATAAAATAAAAGCAGCAGGTGCACTTGGCTTTGTAACCATATGCGGCACGCCGCTGGATCAGGGGGAAGACCGGATTCCAACCCAGTACCGCCGCAAGGCAGGTGATCTTCCAGGCGCATCTATCCATTATCTGGATGCAGTGGAAATCGTGGAGAAACAGGCATCCAAGTGCTGCCTGAACATCCAGCAGAGCGAGATTTCCCGCAATTCCGCCAATGTAGCAGTACGCATTCTGGGAACTGATTTTCCAGAAGAAATCGTTACGGTAACGGCTCATTATGATTCTGTTCCGAAGGTACTGGCGCATATGACAATATGTCCGGCGTAGCCATGGTGATGGAAGCTTTTCATCATTTCGCAGAGCACAGACCAGCCAGAACTATGGAGTTCATCTGGTTTGGCTCCGAGGAAAAAAGGGTTGGTTGGAAGCCAGAATTATGTGAAATCCCATGAAGGAGAAATGAGCAGTCATGTGTTTAATCTGAACGTAGACCTGGCAGGGCAGCTCCTGGGAGGAAATGTTCTGGGCGTAACTGCAGATCCGACCGTCTGCGCAGAACTGAAAAATCTCATGGAAGAAAATCAGCTGGGTGTTACTATCAAAAACTCAGGTCTGGGCCAGCGATTCTAATACTTTCGCATGGAAAGGTGTGCCAGCGCTTACCTTAAACCGTGACGGCTTTGGCATGCATACAAGACACGATACAGTAGAATATATATCTCCTCGCGCACTGGAAGAAGGGGCGAAAACTCTCTGCACAGCAGCTGCATGGGTGGCAAACGAGCCAGAACTTTCCTTTGAACGGGAAATTCAGAGGATATGAAGAGAGAACTGGAAAAGTATTTTGCCTAATGTTACAGGAAAGGACATTATAAAATGAACAAAGTAATCGAAGAAAGAACAAAACGTACCGAATGGTACCGTGACGCCCGTTTCGGCATGTTTATTCACTGGGGACTTTATGCAATCCCTGCCAGAGGAGAATGGGTGCGCAGCATGGAGCAGATTCCACATGAGGACTACTGCCATCTCACAGAAGAGTTCACAGCTGAGAATTACAACCCAAGAGAGTGGGCGCGTCTTGCGAAAAAAGGCGGGCATGAAATATGCTGTGCTCACAGCCAAACACCACGACGGCTTCTGCCTTTTTGACACCAAACTTACTGACTACAACTCCATGAACGCAGCCTGCCACAAAGACCTGGTAAAAGAGTTCCTGGAGGCATTCCGTGCAGAAGGAATCAAAGTAGGTCTGTATTTTTCTATTATAGACTGGCGCCATCCGGATTTCCCACACTATGGGGATATGCACCATCCAATGCGCAACCATCCGGAATGCTCCAATGAAAACCGCGATTTCGATCGCTATCTGGAATTTATGTTTGGGCAGATCAAAGAGCTTCTTACCAATTATGGTAAGCTGGATCTGATGTGGTTCGACTTCTCCTACGGCGATATGAAGTGCGACAAATGGAAAGCCCAGGAGCTGATTTCCATGGTGCGTTCCATCCAGCCCTGGCTGATCATTGATAACCGTCTGGAGGGCAGTGCTGAGGATTCCGGTTCTATCCTTACTGCAAATCCTACCGAATATTCCGGCGATTTCGCATCTCCGGAGCAGATGATCCCACCAGCAGGAATCCGCAATGAGCTTGGTAATCCGGTACCATGGGAAGCCTGCCTGACCCTGAATAACAATTGGGGCTATTCCTCCAGTGACCGTCATTATAAATCAGCTGAAATGGTCATCCACATGCTGGTTGAGTGTGTCAGCAAGGGCGGCAACCTGCTCCTGAATGTAGGGCCTGATGCAAAAGGTCGTATTCCGAAGGAGTCTGTGAAGATTCTGGAAGAAGTAGGAGAGTGGATGGACGAGAACTCCAAAGAGCATCTACGGCTGTGGCTATGCTGAAATCGATAAACCGGAATGGGGCCGTTACACCCGCAACGGAAATAAGATCTACGCCCACGTTATGGAGCCCCAGGCAGGAGCAATCCCTCTCACCGGAATCCACGGCAAGATCAAAAAACTCCGCCGTCTTTCCGACAATTCCGAGGTAAAGCTTACGGATTACTGGAACCTGAAGGAATACTCCCAGAATCAGTTCTTCTTCCTCAACGCTGACACCTGCGACAGCTACCCGCTTCCAGATGCCCGGGATACGGTTGTGGAAGTAACATTGGAAGAAACAGAAGAATAAACAGATATAAACAAAAATAAACAGAAATAAACAGAAAGGGACTGCCGGGAAATGGCAGCCCTTTTTGATTTATAAGAAAGCCCATCTCTGGCACTTTCCTGAACCGAGTAGTGTTTATACGAAAGCTAGAGCGTGTTTGAAAAATCATTCCTGCAAATTGCGACGCACATCTTGCAGAAAGCCTTTTATCCAATACACTCTAAAGTGAAAGTCTATTTTTACTCTTTAAAACATTTCGCACGATCATACAAATGAGAATGGTAACCACCATATCTGGCAGTGTATTTCCCACAGGAATATCAATTCTCATTAAAATTCGGTACAGCACAAATCATCACCCAGATTACCGCATTTGTTATGTCAACCGCTTCGCCCAGGCTGTCAGCACGCTTCAGAATGAAGAAATCCGCAATCTGGATTGCGATCATCGGCGCGAATACAGAACCGATCAGGTACAGGAAATCGGTAATGTTGTCCATCGGATATACAATTGCAGCAATTGTTCCGATGATGGTTACGGCAATTGCGGCATATTTTCCATTAATTTTGGAAAATACTGACTCTGACGAAATTCCTGCTGAGTAAGCATCCAGGAAGGTTGTCGTAACGGTAGAAAATACAATGATCAGAAGTCCTGCTATTCCAAGTCCAGCTTTTACCATAATCTGAGCAATGTCGGATTCACCGGTATAAATCGCTGCACCCATACCGATTACATACATCCAGCAGCTTACAAGACCGTAAACAATAGAGCTTACAGCAGTTGCTTTCACTGGCTCCTTCGCCTCGCGGGTATAATCACTGATCAGCGGCAGCCAGGACAGTGGCATTGCAACAGAAAGCTCAACCGCAGCACCAAAGGACATGGCTTCCTCGCCAATGGCAAGTGCAGTCCCGCCATCAAAGAAGATGAGCTTGCAGAGTACCAGTGTGAGGATAAAAAGTGCTGCCATAGCGATGGTGTTGATTTTTCCAAGGTTTGTGATGCCGATAAAAATCCACAGTACGATCAGTGCACCGATTACCAGACACCATACCCAGCTTCCGGTATGTAACACACCGTTTGCGGCCAGAGCTCCGTCGTAGATCATAATAGCAGTCCAGCCAACCAGCTGAAGTACATTCAGGAAGGAGAAGAAAATCCCGCCCTTTTTCCCCAAAGCTCATTTTTACGGTTTCCATTGCACTGCGGCGTGTTTTTCCGCCAATTACTCCGGCGAGGAAAAAGCATGGTACAGCCAATAATATGTCCGATGATAATGGCAAGAAGACCTTTTCCAAAGCCAAGTGAGGCAAAATAGGTTCCGGTGAGGATTTCCGCCAGGGAAACACCAGCGCCAAACCAGATCAGGCCGTTTTCAAAAATGGAAGTACGTTTTTCAGTCATGTTATTTTCTGCCTCCTTATCACACGCCCATTCCCCATTTGGCATTCTGCCGTAATCTCGTCATGTGACAGTGTGAACTCATTTTTATTGCAAATCCGTGATTCATCGGACCGCTGCCTTTACCAAGATCCAGCATTGCTGCAAGTGCTCCGGAAATATATTTCTTTGCCCTCTCCACGGAAGTATCCAGGTCATATCCCTTTGCCAGATTAGAAGCAATGGCACTGGATAAGGTACATCCTGTTCCGTGAGTGTTTGGATTGTTGATCCGCTTTCCCTGGAACCATTTGTAATCGCCTTCGCGCCACAGAAGGTCATTGGCGTCATTCAGCTGATGACCACCCTTGCAAAGCACTGCACAGCTGTATTTCTCCCCGATGGCAGCAGCGGCTTTGATCATATCCTCGGCAGTTTCTATTTTCATTCCGGACAGAACCTCTGCCTCCGGAATATTCGGTGTCAGGACTGTGGCCATTGGAAGAAGCTGACTTTTAAGGGCTTCAATGGCTTCATCATTGATCAGCTTGGCTCCGCTTGTAGCGACCATAACCGGGTCTACTACAATGTTCTTTGCTTCATACTGGCGAAGCTTTTTTCGCAATGGTTTCAATTAGTGCGCTGGAAGATACCATTCAATCTTCACCGCATCCGGATAAATATCTGTAAAAATATTATCCAGCTGGTCGGCCAGAAATTCTGGCGTTGCTTCCATAATCCCTGTCACACCTGTTGTATTCTGTGCGGTAAGTGCGGTAATCGCACTCATGGCATATACTCCATTGCTGATCATTGTCTTGATATCAGCCTGGATACCGGCGCCTCCGCTGGAGTCACTTCCAGCGATTGTTAATGCTGTTCTCATAATTTTCTTCCTTTCTCTTGGCCTTGTTTGAAGCAGTTTCCACGAGTTATGAGTTATAACGTGAAAAAATCTTTTACAAACCGGCACTGTTGTTATGTATGCATTAATTTTATATAGCGTCCGAAAGTGGTGCCCCCAGCCGAACGCTGCATTGCTGCCATATGAAAAAAGAGACACCCCAATGAGGTGTCTCCGAAAAAAATCAAACCCATGATGACTTCCTACGGCGGCATTATCCGCATCAGGTAAAAGGGTCGAAATTCATAATTTCCTCTCAGCCTGTATACAAGCTCCCCTGTTCTTTTGTTATTATAGTAATAATGGGAAAAATTGTCAATAAGGTGTTGGAATACAATAAATACCAAGCGCACAAAAACACCTCGCGGAACGTTATCAGTGAACAGTGACCGAAAATCGTTTACGCTAACTCCACAACCAGCACCTGATATCCATGCAGCTTAACTGAATTTCCATCCAGAACCATATCCGGGTAGTTATTGATCAGCACCTTTTTGCATTCTGATGGAAGTGTAATTTCCTGCTCCTCCCACTGATAATTGCCAACCACAAGTAAAGTTTTATCTCCTTTACGGTAGTATGCCATTAAATTATGCCGGTCTTCCATAAAGGGCTCCAGAGCACCATACACAACGGTTTCTTTATATTCCGGATCCTTGCGAAGAGCAATCAGTTTCTTATAGAAATTAAGTACAGAATCCGGGTCACCAGACTCTTTTTCCACATTAATAGCGGTATAATTGGGATTTACCCGAAGCCATGGTGTACCGGCTGTAAATCCGGCATTTTCCTCACCAGTCCACTGCATGGGGG
>VOFI01001501.1_pt1:0-82500 | contig 142019 bp, 186 predicted proteins | sample 5384131 | NCBI WGS metagenome assembly VOFI01 (sample SAMN12384728, study PRJNA508395) | human gut metagenome | isolation source: healthy gut H | host: Homo sapiens | reverse complement strand
AGGGTGAAAGCCCCGTACGTGAAAGCTGATGAGACTGAGCAGGATCCAGAGTACCACGAGACACGTGGAACCTTGTGGGAAATCAGGGGGACCACCCCCTAAGGCTAAATACTACTTAGTGACCGATAGCGCATAGTACTGTGAAGGAAAGGTGAAAAGGACCCCGGGAGGGGAGTGAAAGAGAACCTGAAACCCTGTGTCTACAAGCTGTGGAAGTGCTCTATAAGCACGACCGCGTACTTTTTGTAGAACGGTCCGGCGAGTTACGCTTACTGGCAAGGTTAAGTCCTTAAGGGACGGAGCCGTAGGGAAACCAAGTCTTAACAGGGCCTTAAGTCAGTAGGAGTAGACCCGAAACCGGGTGATCTACCCATGTCCAGGATGAAGCTGCCGTAAGAGGCAGTGGAGGTCCGGACCCACATCCGCTGAAAAGGGTGGGGATGAGGTGTGGGTAGGGGAGAAATTCCAATCGAACCCGGAGATAGCTGGTTCTCCTCGAAATAGCTTTAGGGCTAGCCTCGGTCATGAGTCTTGTGGAGGTAGAGCACTGAATTTCCTAGGGGGCGTCAAAGCCTACCGAAGAATATCAAACTCCGAATGCCATGTAGACAGGACCGGGAGTCAGACTGCACGAGATAAGTTGGGCAGTCAAAAGGGAAAGAGCCCAGACCTTCAGTTAAGGTCCCAAAGTGTACGTTAAGTGGAAAAGGATGTGGGGTCTCGAAGACAACCAGGATGTTGGCTCAGAAGCAGCCATTCATTCAAAGAGTGCGTAATAGCTCACTGGTCGAGAGGCCCTGCGCCGAAAATGTCCGGGGCTGAAACGTACCACCGAAACTAAGGGATCCGAAAGGATCGGTAGAGGAGCATTGCATGCGGAAGGAAGCAGTACCGTAAGGAGCTGTGGACTGCATGGAAGAGAGAATGCCGGAATGAGTAGCGAGAATAAGGTGAGAATCCTTATGGCCGAATATCCAAGGTTTCAGAGTAAAGCTGATCTGCCCTGGGTAAGTCGGGACCTAAGGCGAGGACGAGAGTCGTAGCCGATGGACAACAGGTGGAGATTCCTGTACTGCGGTATGACAGAACTGTGGGGACACGTAAGGAAAGCGGAAGCCGGGAATGGAAAGCCCGGTGCAAGCGGGGTACCAGCCACTCTGGCAAATCCGGGTGGCAATGGGAAGCCGTGATGCGGAGCGAAATAAAGTAGCGAAGTCCGTGAGCCATGCGTCAAGAAAAGCCGCTATCGTTTATACCGTACCCGTACCGTAAACCGACACAGGTGGATGAGGAGAGAATCCTAAGGCCGGCGGAAGAAGCATTGTCAAGGAACTCGGCAAAATGGCCCCGTAACTTAGGGATAAGGGGTGCCTCAGAAATGAGGCCGCAGAGAATAGGCTCAAGCAACTGTTTAGCAAAAACACAGGTCTATGCAAAACCGAAAGGTGAGGTATATGGGCTGACGCCTGCCCGGTGCTGGAAGGTTAAGAGGAGAGGTTAGCGCAAGCGAAGCTTTGAATTTAAGCCCCAGTAAACGGCGGCCGTAACTATAACGGTCCTAAGGTAGCGAAATTCCTTGTCGGGTAAGTTCCGACCCGCACGAAAGGCGTAATGATTTGAGCGCTGTCTCGACAATGCACCCGGTGAAATTGAAGTACCAGTGAAGATGCTGGTTACCTGCGCCAGGACGGAAAGACCCCATGGAGCTTTACTCCAGTTTGGTACTGGGATCCGGTATTGCATGTACAGGATAGGTGGGAGGCTAAGAAGTAGTGACGCCAGTTGTTCTGGAGCCGCTGTTGGGATACCACCCTTGCAGTATTGGGTTTCTAACCAGCCGCCGTGATCCGGCGGTGGGACAATGTCAGGCGGGGAGTTTGACTGGGGCGGTCGCCTCCGAAAGGGTATCGGAGGCGCCCAAAGGTTCCCTCAGAATGGACGGAAACCATTCGAAGAGTGCAAAGGCAGAAGGGAGCTTGACTGCGACACCGACGGGTGGAGCAGGTACGAAAAAGTAGGGGCTTAGTGATCCGGTGGTAATACGTGGGAATGCCATCGCTCAACGGATAAAAGCTACCCTGGGGATAACAGGCTGATCTCCCCCAAGAGTTCACATCGACGGGGAGGTTTGGCACCTCGATGTCGGCTCATCGCATCCTGGGGCTGAAGTAGGTCCCAAGGGTTGGGCTGTTCGCCCATTAAAGCGGTACGCGAGCTGGGTTCAGAACGTCGTGAGACAGTTCGGTCCCTATCCGGCGTGGGCGTAGGATATCTGAGAGGAGCTGTCCTTAGTACGAGAGGACCGGGATGGACGGGCCGCTGGTGCATCGGTTAGACTGCCAAGTCTACGGCCGGGTAGCCAAGTCCGAGATATAAAAAACCTTCCTCTCAAAAATCGTCATCAAGTTCGTCATCATTTAGAAAATAATCCATATCCAGAAGTTCTTCTTCGCTCATGTGGCGAATGTCCCTGGAAGTCATTCCTTCTGGTGGATTTTCGATGTATTTTTTGCGCAGTTCCTCGATATCTGGTTTCATGGTGTTTTCCTCCTTTGAGAGGATTATATCACAGAATCCATAAAAATTATGCAGAAGACCATCTTCTACGAGCTTTGGACATTATTTTCTTGTACATTTCTTCGAGGGAGACGCGCTTGTGGTTAAAGTAAAGTTCCAGAAAGAGCATTTCATGTTTACAGTCTGGACACTTTAATGGATCATATCCAAAAGAAGAAAGGATAGCTGTGCGCCATTTGTTAAAGTCGCGCAGAGTATGCCGTTTCGCTTTTGAAATTGCTAGGTGCAGATTTTTATCTATTTCGCGGTGACGTGCATAAAGACCGCCATACCGGATCATTTTAAAGTGTTTCTCCGGTATGTGCCGGATCAAACGCCTGATGAAATCTAATGCAGGGATTGTTTCCTGAATATATTTGTCATCTTCATGACGGTTGTAATGAAATGTGACTGTTTCCGAGTCCTCATCATAGCTGTCAATTCTGGATGTGGCAATAACTGGCCGTCCAAGATAACGTCCAATGTATTTTATGACCGTTTCAGGGTCACACTTGTTTGGTTTTGCATAAACGTAAAAAGCCTTCTTTATGATTCGTGTAGCACTGGGATTTTATTTTTTTTGAAAGAAGATCCGAGTCTGCGTCCCATTTCATCAAGCAGTGCTGTGCGGAAAGCATTACGCAGATAAGTATAATTGAAGTGGTGGACCGGACGCCAGAATCCATCATCACTGTAACCACCTTCCGATATAAGACAGTGGATGTGGGGATTCCATTTTAAATCCCTGCCAAAAGTATGTAGTACCATAATAAAACCAGGTGTATAATTTTTAGACTTGTTCATTTTGAAGAACATACGAGAGACGACACTGGTAACAGAGTGAAAGAGGCAGTCGAGCAGAGTACGGTCTTCAAGAAAAAAAGTCACGAAGATTTTCATCAATCGTAAAGACACAATGGCGGTGTTTGACATTAATCAACTTAAAGGACATGGAAGTAGTGCGTTCCATGGAATACTTGTTTCCACAGGTAGGACAAAAACGGCTGTGACATCGGAATGGGACAAATTTAAGCTTGCCGCAATGGGGACAACCGTACATGGCACCGCCAAAAGATGGATCACCACAGTTGATCATCTTATCAATGTTTTCCGTTTCAGAAGATCTGAGATGGAGTGTACATTTGATTTCTTCATAGTAGTCAGTAAAGATTCTTTGTAAAATATTCATAAGGCTATTATGAATGAAAAGTTGAAAAAAAACCCCTATCCCCTCAAGATTGAGGGGCAGGGGAGTTGAGTTTATATAAAAAATATCTGTTTAGGAAGGAAGGGCATATGGGAAATCCTAATATTCCAGTAGGTATCTCTGATTTTAAAGAGATACGTGAGAATAATAACTATTATATTGATAAAAAGCGGTTTCATATCTGAACTCCTAACCGATGGTGCAGCGAAAGTAACATTGATTACCAGACCGAGACGATTTGGGAAAACATTGGGCATGAGCATGCTCTACTATTTCTTTAATGTTCGAAATGAGAGTCAGAAATTATTTGAAGGGCTTGAAATTTCAAGAAATCACGAGCTTTGTGAAAAATGGTTGAATAAGTGGCCTACTATTTTTTTTGACATTTAAAGATATAGATGGACTTGATTTTGCAAGTGCGTATGACCAGCTGGTATTTACCATCTCTGATTTGTATCAGAAATACAGTTTTTTGCTGGAAAGCGAAGAAATTGATGAAGAAGATCGTAAACGCTTTAAACTTCTGAAATCTGGTGAGGGAAGCAAAATTTTGGTTATCAGATCTCTTAGTCTGCTTATGCGTCTGCTCGAGAATTATTACCATAAGCAGATGATTTTGCTTATAGATGAATATGACGTTCCTATAGCAAAAAGCCAGCAGCAAAGGATATTACCAGCAAATGCTGGAAATTATCAGAGGTATGATGAGTACTGCATTAAAAGATAATACTTCATTGAAATTTGCTGTTATCACAGGCTGTCTGCAGATTGCAAAAGAGAGCATTTTTACAGGGACAAATAACTTTGTTACAGATACGATTGCAAATACCGGATTCAATGAATATTTCGGATTTACCCAGCAGGAGGTCAACAAAATCCTGGAAGATACAGGGACAGTGCAGTATGCAAAGCAGATGAAGGAATGGTACGATGGATATCATATGGGAGAAATTGATGTGTACTGCCCGTGGGATGTTATGAATTATTTGCGGGAACTTCAGAGAAATCCCAAAGCGCAGCCAGTCAGTTATTGGAAAAATACCAGTGACAACGCAATTATCCGCTCTTTCATCGATTTTGCAGGCAATAGCATTACGGACAAAATGGAAACATTGCTTTCTGGTGGATATATTCTTCAGGATATTGATGAGAACCTGACTTATGATTATTTGCATTCATCCGAAAGTAATCTTTGGAGTATTCTTTACATGACTGGTTATCTGACAGAAGCGCGGATTTCAGAAGGGAAAACTGCATTTTCACCGGATACCAAAGCATTAAAGATACCAAATGCGGAAATAAGAGAAATTTTTGAAACTACGGTAATGAAATGGTTTGCTGACAGTGTGAAAAAATGGAATCGAACAGCGATTTTTCAGGCTCTCTGGAATCAAAAAACCAGAAATTATAACCAGAGAAATGAATCTATTGCTGTGGAATACCATCAGTTATCATGATTATAAAGAAGACTTCTATCATGCGTTTCTCACAGGCATTTTTATGGGAGCTGGTGAACAGATTGAATCGAACAAAGAGCATGGATTGGGAAGACCAGATCTTGTGATTATTGATAAAGCCAATGGAAAGGTAGCGATTTTCGAAGTAAAATATTCGCAAAAAGCATGAAACAGTTAAATAAAGATTGTGATAAAGCACTGGCGCAGATGAAAGAGAGAAAGTATGCAGAGGATTATAAGGACAGGTATAAAGATATCTTTTGTTATGGAATCTCATTTTATAAAAAGGAATGTCTGGTGAAAATGCTGGAGTCTTAGAACCTGTTTAAACACGCTCTGGAAAAGGTGAGGAAGCATTCCCTCACCTTTTTTCCAAGTTCCCAGAAAGCCACAGCACTTGCGGCAGCTACATTCAGGGAATCCACTTCATGGGACATGGGGATTTTTACGGTGTAATCGCAGCCGGTGATGGTTGCATCCACCAGTCCGTCTCCTTCAGCTCCAAGGATAATCGCCAGTTTTTCTTCGGCTTGAAGGGCTGGGGCGTCAATGCTGATGGAATCGTTCCGAAGAGCCATTGCTACAGTTTTAAATCCGAGAGAGCGAAGCAGCTCCATTCCAGCTTCCGGCCAGGACACTTTTTTATGAAAATAAGTCCATGGAATCTGAAAAACAGTACCCATACTTACCCGGGTGGCTCTGCGGTAAAGAGGATCACCACAGCCTGGGGTGAGAAGAACCGCATCCATATGAAGCGCGGCAGCTGAACGAAAAATGGCTCCGATATTGGTTGGGTTCACTACATTTTCCAGAATGGCGATACGGCGGGCATTTTTGCAGATATCTTCCACAGAGGGAAGGTCCCGGCGAGTCATGGCACAAAGCATTCCACGGGTAAGTGCAAAGCCTGTAAGCTTTACAAGTACCTCATAATCTGCTGTATAAACCGGAATTCCCGGGAACTTTTGTAACAATTCTTTTCCTTCTTTTTCCAGATCCTTGTGTTGAACTAAAAAAGAAACCGGCTGATATCCGGCATTGGCCGCGCGTTGGATTACCTTTGGGCTTTCTGCGATAAAAAGTCCTGGTTTGGGCTCATAGAATCGTAGAAGCTGCACCTCCGGGATTCTGGCGTAAACATCCAGCTCCGGGGCAGTGAAATCTGTTATCTCAATTCGGTTACTCATTTCGTTTTCTCCTGTTTTTCAAGTGCTTTTTAAATGCTACTTGTTTGATAAAGCATTTTATTATCAGCATTATTATAAGGGAAAGACAGGAAAATTGCGATTCTTTTTTCTAGCATATTTCTGCAATCGACACGCTCTAGCCCGGGAAAGGAAACGATATGAGAAAAATTAGAATTTTAGGGACTGCTGTTATTACCCGCCAATTGATGGGGAAAAAGGATGTCACGTTTAAAATCATCCAGAATGCTCAGGCAGTTGAAACTCTTGACAGCCTTATGACGACACAGCAGTTCCGGTAATTTATGAGGAAACATCAGAGAGTGAGAAAAAGTTCACATTGCGAACCAGCTTATCAGTTCGCGCAGCGGCTCATGCGCAGACGATAACTATTTCCGGAATACTGGATTATCTGCGAATAAAAGGTAATTTCCTATTGAAATAATAGGAATTAGAAGGTATAATCTTCTGTAGAGTGATTTTGCATTTGCAGAATCACAGAGCAGGAGGAATGAAGATGAGAATATCCACTAAGGGTAGATATGCAATAAAGTTAATGCTTGATCTGGCTACCAATGACAATGGAGAGCCGATCCGGCTGAAAGATGTAGCACGTAGACAGGAAATTTCCGAGAAATATCTGGAGCAGATCATTTCCGTGCTGAACAAGGCCGGATATGTGAAGAGTGTCAGAGGACCACAGGGCGGCTATTTACTGCAACGCAGACCAGAGGAGTACACCGTGGGCATGATCCTCAGACTTACCGAGGGCTGCCTGTCACCGGTAGACTGTGTAGCACCGGATGGAGCCGGCTGTGAGAAAGGGGATGCTTGTGTTACCCGTATTCTCTGGAAGAAGATTGATGATGCCATCAATGAGGTGGTAGATAATATTACACTGGGAGATCTTCTGGACTGGCAGGCTGCAAGTGCAGATGATTATGTGATCTAAAGGTTACTGTGCACTGGTAGCATTCCGCGAGGTGTTTTTGTGAACAAAGTTCACAGAAAACCCGAGAGTTGCGGCGCGAAATCATGCAAAGCATGATTTCTGTGCATCGCGAAGCGTGTTACTGTGAACGGGTGAACAGTAACAACTAATCGCTTACTCCTGCTGCTATTTTTATAGCTGCATATGATAAAAATCATCTCGCTTCCGGCTTGGGCTGAGCAGGGACTTCTGCGTCAGTGCACTTGGAATTCTGCGCCTGGAAGGTGATAGTCACTTTGAATAAATCCCCATCCAGGTAAAGCTGGAATTTGCCGCCCTGGAGCTCAGTAAGACTTTTGGCAATGCTAAGTCCAAGCCCGCTTCCCTCGGTGCCACGGGCTACGTCACCGCGGACGAAACGCTCGGTAAGTTCCTCGGCAGCGAAATTTAACGGCTGGGCGGAAATATTTTTCAGGGTGAAAACCACCTGACCGTGGGCGTTCATTACTTCCGCGTAAACCCGGGTGTCTTCCATGGCATATTTTGTTACATTTCCGAAAATATTTTCCAATACACGCCACAGCCGCTGGCCATCTGCATAGATTACAGAAGGCTCATCTGGAAAATGTACCATCATGGTAAGATGGTGTTCTTCGAAACGCTCCTCGAACTCTCCGATTACCTGATGGAGCATTTCTACGAAATCAAGATTATTCATGTTCAGTGTCAGATTTCCGGTGCTTGCCTTGGATGCCTCTACCACATCCTCTGTGAGTACTTTCAGCCGGGCTGCCTTGGCTTCCAGAATATCCAGATATTCCAGAACCTTAGGATCTGTAAAATTCTCACGTTTCAGAAGATCAATGTAGCTGATAATGGAAGTCAGCGGGGTCTTCAGATCGTGGGAAACGTTGGTGATCAGCTCGGTTTTCATTCGCTCATTTTTCACACTGTTTTCTACAGCTGCGTCAAGACCGCTTCCAATGTTATTAATATATTCTGCAATATGTTTATCATCGCCCCAAAGCCGTTCCAGAGGAATTTTTATATTGCAGGTTTCCATTGGAAATTTCTCTCAGTCCTTTTATGATCTGTTCTCTGCTGCAGGCTTTTGTAATGACATATAGCAGTATCAAAGATCAGCCAGACAGCTGAAGAAAAAGAACAGCTGCATGCTGCCAAGTAAGGGACCGCAGATTATATATTTGATGAAAAGAAAGCAAAGAAAAGCGAAGGTTGCTTTCAGTCTGGCAGCAGTGTTTCTGGAGTAGAGATCAGCAAGGGCGTGAAGCTTGTGACTGGCTGAATGAATCAGTCTGGAGGTCAGGACAAGAAGACGGCGCAGGATGCTGTTTTTCCAGAGCTGCTTTGCCTTGATCCGCCGTACCAGGCTAAGGTAGCCAATCTGGAACCAGAATAAAGTGTAAAGCCCCAGAATCATAAGCTTCAGCAACAGACTCACATCAAGGAGCGATGTGGCACGCAGTCGGTCAGTCTGATAGTCTGCAAAGGACAGGCATTGTAAAAGGAATATCAGGACAGGAAACCATGCAAGCAGAATCAGTCCTGCAGAAAGCTCGGTTGGCCAGCGGTCAAAAAAGCAAAGGTGCAGCTTTTGGTCGCTGTTTTTTCTTCCGGCAATTGCTGTTAGCCATACAAACGCAGCCAGGAAAAGAAAGCCGCACAGCAGGAAGAAAAGAAATACCGGCTTCTGATATCTGGAATAGTTTTCAAAAAATGTTTTGTCAGTGGCAAAGGTATCGGAAACAGGAAATGCCTGATCCACATAGGCGGCAAAGATGAAATTGCTGTTTACTGCTGGCAGCAGGGAGTTTGCCACCTCCTTCCAGGAGTCGCAGGTAACATTGTTTCCGGGGAAAGTATTGTATTTCCTGAGCCCTGCCAGGTTGCTGGTAAATCCATCTGGTTGATATTGGATAAGAACATAGGAAATACCATTTATAGATTTTAAAAGATCTGTCAGTTTTGTGCAATAATCGATGGTGCCCCCATATTGTCAGCTGTAGGATTTTCTATGGCTGAATCAGCGTGTGTTACACTGCGTTCCAAGGTATAGCCCAGCTGGGCTTTCAGCTTGCTGTTATTGGAAATAACCTGTCCGTCATCCTCGTTAATGTAAATGTAACTCATGTTGGAGTGACCCTGGGAATAATTTTTCAGAATCTGCTCCTGCTGGATATAAAAGTCAGTTCTGGAAAGAAGGCTGTAAAGAGATTCGAAAGCCTCATCTATGCGGTCGTTCCATTTGGCATTGGAATTTAGAACATCCAGAATGCTGTCTGCGCCTTGGGGCGGATAAGCCTCTGTTGGTTCATAATATCCATCATAGAGGGAGATGGAATCATAGAGCACTTTGCCGCCCCGGATGTGATCTGAATACCAGAAAGATCATCCATTACACCATATTGCATGTCGTATTTGATGTCTTCGATAAGCTGTTTGAGATTTTCATCGTAGGATGCTATTTCAGTTGCAGAGTCACTGAATCCGTAATACTCCATATCCACAGAAAAATCCAGTTCTCCGCTGTCAATTTTTTCCAGAAAATCCTGAACATAATAATAATGCCGGGAAAGTGACTCGCCGGCAGAAGAAGCCTGGTGGCAGATCACAATGGGATTTCCACTGGAGGTATCAAAATCCTGCGCCCATTTTTCCAGGTCTGAAACTGAATAGGCCAGACCGGAGGTGTTTTGAAAAGAGATTTCTTCATCGTTGGCAATTTCATTAAGATCAACTACTTGGGATGCAGATGTCTGATTTAAAGAAGCGTGAGCCTCAGATGAGGCATTTTTGTCAGATGACTGGGAAGCTTCATTTTGGGCAAGGCCTTTCCAGGATACATTAGTATAGGGAAATGTAACAGAAATTCCGTGCATCACGTCATAGGCTGCGTCGTAGAGGGTATTGGCAAATGCCGTGGAATCCAGATAATCTTTCCCGGAATCAGAAAGCCTCAGACCATGTGCCAAAGAGGTAATTAAAAATAAACCTGAGAAGATTACAGTTCCCAGAAAAATATATTGCAATAGGAGCAAAAGCCCTTTGATACCAGGGTTGCGGTGCCATTTTTTCTTTTCCATATGATTAACCTCTTTCTTGATAATGTGCTGCTTATCGTATTGGTAACGCCATTTGGCATATCCAATAGCGAATCTTTCAAATACTTTTAATCAAAGCTTTTCAATTTTATATCCAAGTCCCCAGACAACTTTTAAATACCTGGGCTCCTTGGGATTGATCTCGATCTTTTCCCGGATATGCCGGATATGCACGGCAATTGTGTTATCTGCCGCAATTGCTTCTTCATTCCAGATATTTTCATAAATTTGATTGATGGAAAATACCCGGCCCTGATTCTTTATGAGAAGAAGCAGAATATTATATTCAATTGGCGTAAGCTTCAGGGTTTCGCCATCCACCTGAACTTCTTTCTGATCGTCATTCACCGTCAGCCCGCCGGTTGTATAAATATGCTGACTTTCACAGGAAACCGCTGCACCCAGCTGGGTATATCTTCGAAGCTGGGAACGAACCCTGGCAATCAGCTCTAAAGGACTAAAGGGCTTGGTTACGTAATCGTCAGCTCCAACATTCAATCCAAGGATCTTATCTGCATCCTCTGATTTCGCAGAAAGAATAATGATCGGAAGAGGATTCTCTTCCCTTATCTTCAAAGTAGCCCGGATGCCATCCAGCTTCGGCATCATTACATCTATGATCAACAGATCTACCTCATTTTTCTGTAAAACCAAAAGTGCCTGTTGTCCATCGTAAGCCTTTAGAATCTGGTGACCTTCCTGCTCCAGATAAATGCTGATTGCCTCTACAATGTCTTTATCATCATCACATACAAGAATTGTTGCCATTTTCTTTTTCACCTCCCTGTAATATATAAGGTATCAGACAAAATTTAAGATGAAAGGGGTAAAATCTTAAGATATTCTTATGAAAATATTGTATGTAAGCTTATGGATATACTGCACCGTGTAAAAACGTACTTGTCCGATAAATATAAGTGTAAAAGAAAGCTCCGCTAAATGCAACAATATTGTCGGCTTTTGTCAGCTTTTAGCTGCTCCACTCTTTTGAAAGTGAGCAATAGGGTCATCATACTGTTTTTCCAATTCATTCAGCCAGCCAATAGATTCTATTGTTTTCTGGCGGGAGCATTTCTTAGCTTTATTGTAATATGTGTCATTTTGCCTAAAAAAAACAGAAAAACTTTCGCGAGTTGACATGTTGCGTATTGAAAAGGAATAGCTTATAATATTTTTAATAGTTTTAATCGTTGGATTTACATTCAGAAATGGAAAAGGACGCGTATGAGACAGGAGAAGAGAACTGAGACAATTACATACATAGTAGATGAGTCATATCGAATTCAGTATATGAGTAAAGCACTGGCGAAACAGTTTTCAGATTTTGAGCCTGGCGAGATCTGTTATGAGAAGTTTCGGGGGAAGAGAGAAGCCCTGTCGTAATTGCCCGTTGGCACATCCGAACCGGAAGACCGATTTATTTTATAATGAAGATCAGGGAAAATGGCTGAAAATCAATGCCGGAGAGGTCGAGTGGCCGGGAGCAAGGAACTGTCATGTGATTTTGGCAAAGGATATTTACGAGGAAGATATGGATAATCTTTGCCGTTTTGTAAATATGAAGAAGGAGATTCTGGAACGGAGAAACCCGGGCAAGACTGAGAAGAATAAGCTTACAGGTTTATTTGCCAGAAATCCTTTTTTTACACAGACAGAAACTTTTCTCAGAGTAAATGAAACTGCGGCAGGGAAATACTGTCTGGTAGCCATTGATATTGAACATTTTAAGCTTTTTAACGAATGGTATGGTCAGGTGGCAGGTGACAAGCTTCTGAGAGAAATCGGGGCGCATCTTAATAAAATGCGTCAGGAATTTGGCGGGATTGCCGGATATATGGGTGGGGATGACTTTGTAATTGTTCTTCCAAATGATGAAAAAAAGTCCTCGAAAATCTGAAATGCCGTATTACCGGATTTGTGCGTGCATACGGTGGACATACCGGATTCCTTCCTGCTTTTGGTTTTTATGTAATTGATGATATCAGTCTCAGTGCTTCACAGATGTATGACCGGGCAATTCTTGCGCAGGAGACAGTAAAGGGAAATTATGCTGTACGCTGTGCTTATTACAGCTCAGATATGAAGACACGCCTGGAGAATAATCATGTGCTCCTTTGCTGAAGTGCAGGCCGGTCTGGAAAGAGATGAGTTTATCTACTATCTTCAGCCGAAATGTAATCTGAACACAGGTAAGATCGTCGGACTGGAATCTCTGGTGCGCTGGAAGCATCCTGAGAAGGGAATTGTGGCACCTGGATATTTTATTCCGGTTATGGAGAGTAACGGACTGATCACAGAACTGGACATGAAGGTGTGGGAGCAGGTTTGCCAGACGCTGCAGGACTGGATAAAAAGCGGACACAAGGTAATTCCTATTTCTGTCAATGTATCCAGTGTGGATATTTATGCAATTGATGTAGTAGAGCATTTTAAAAATCTGGTTCGCAAATATGGGCTTCCGCCGGAATATGTAGAGCTGGAGATTACGGAAAGTGCTTATGTAGAAGAATATAAGGTAATCACCAGTGTGGCAGAGGCACTGCGAAATGCAGGTTTTACCGTTCTGATGGATGATTTTGGAAGCGGCTATTCTTCTTTGAATATGCTGAAGGATGTAAATGTAGATGTTCTGAAGATTGACATGAAGTTCCTGAAAATGGATGAGAATACCATGGACAAGGGAATGGGAATTCTTGAGGCTGTTACCAGAATGGCAAATATTATGGGACTTCGCATGATTGCAGAGGGAGTTGAGACGGAAGACCAGATCAACTATCTGCTGAATATGGGCTGTATTTATGGTCAGGGCTATTTCTTCTACAAGCCTCTTCCAGTCGAAGAAATAAAAATACTTCTCAATGACGAGAATAATGTGGATTACCGGGGGATTCAGGCACGAAAAATTGAGCATGTGCGTTTCAAGGATCTGTTTCAGTCTGAGCTGGCAAGTGATAGCATACTGAATAATATTCTTGGACCAATTGCCATTTATGATGTATATTGTGATAATGTGGAATTGCTGCAGGTAAATGATAAATACTGTCTGCTGGTTGGACAGGATCCTGTGGATCTGGCAGAGAATGTTCAGGTCATGGAGGCAATACACCCGGATGACAGGAAAAAAATGCAGAATATTTTCCAGCGGTCTTTCCAGAGACTGGCTGAAGGTGCAGAGGGAACTGTGCGCCGCAGAAGAGAAGACGGTCAGTATATATGGATAAATATCAAAGCATTTTTCCTGAGAGAACAGGATGGACATAAGATGTTTTATGGAGCTGTCCGGGACGTATCCGAAGAAATGAATCAGTTCCAGAAATTGATGTTTTATCAAAACAGGGGAAATTAATGTAAATGCAAGGGCGCGTTGTCCTTGCATTTTAAATTGGTTTGTGGCATAATCTGTGATAATAACTTAACAAGCTGGAAACATAGCCGATTAGGCTTTTGTCCGGTTTCATTTCAAGATGACAGGTGAGAAAATGTCTGGTTTTACGAAAGAAATTATTATCAGGACTTTGTTTGAACTGCTTAATGAGAAACCTCTTGCGAAAATTACAGTGAAGGATATTGTGGAGCGCTGCGGTGTGAACCGGAATACTTTCTATTATCATTTCCGCGATATTTCTGATGTTGTGGAATCAGCTCTTCTTCGGGAAGTAGACAACGCTTTTGAACATCCGGTGGAAGTGGATTCTATGCTGGAATGCCTTGAGGTACTGGTGAAGCTGATCGGAGAGAACAAGAAGGCCATGCTCCATATTTACTGTTCCGTGCAGAGAGAAACGTTTACCAGTGTACTGGATAAAATGTGCCAGTATGTTATAAAGACAGTATATCGTACATAATTTTGAAGAAGAAATTATGGAAAAAGAAGATATGAAGGTGCTCATGCATTTTTATAAATGTGTAATGATTGGAGTGATTCTGGACTGGATGGATCACAGGATGTCTTATGATCTGACAGAATATGCAGAGAAGCTGCGTGAACTCTATGAAAATACTTTTGAGAAAACATTGGAAAAGGTGGCAGGAACCAAACCAGCTTATCTGAAAATCGTATAGGGAATTTATAAATCTGCTTTTTCCTCGGAGAATGGAAATGCGGTAAGCTTTTTAGGCAAATACAGGATTGTGTCTGAATTTCAGACACAGTCCTTTTTTGTCCGTTCCTTTTTGAAATTTATCTTACTATAATAAATCCATGAAAAGCAGAAAGGAGAATCAGAATGAATTCGTCAGGAACTTTGAAAATAGCACGAAATGGATATATAGTGATAGCAGTTGTTTTCTGTGCTTTGGGAATTTTTTTGATGGCTGTTCCAGAAAAAAGCTGTGAAAATAATTTGTGTTCTTGCAGGAATTCTGTTTATTGCAGATGGAATTATAAAAATAATCGGATATTTTTCCAGAGATTTTTACTGTCTGGCTTTTCAATTTGACCTTGGCTTTGGAATTCTCATGATTGCAGTTGGAATTCTGATTCTGGTGAGAAGGAAGCCATATTAAGACTGATTTTCGTGATTTTCGGTCTGGTGATTCTGACCGATGCATTGCTTCGGATCCAAATGTCAGTGGAAGCGAAAAAATTCGGCTTGAAGCTCTGGTGGGCAGTTTTGCTTATCGCAGTAGCAACCGGAATATTTGGAATGCTTCTTCTTGTTGATCCGGCAGGAGGTGCAAAAGCTGACTGTGGTTTTTACAGGCGTGGCATTTCTGCTGGAGGGAATACTGAAGCTTTGTGTGGTAGTATACACTGTGAAAATCCGTGAGAATGAAAATGTAGTCTGGGAAGATGAATTCAGAGAAATTTAAAGGAGGAGCATTATGAAACTGATTGATAAAGCAAAACAGGCCGCTATGGAAGGTGCTGTAACAAAAGCATTAGAATATCTGGAAAAGGATCCGGAGACAAACATTCCGAAGCTGATGGAGCTGGTAGATAAATTCACTCCGCAGGACTGGTATAAAGGTCAGAGAGATGCCATTCGTAATGCAATCCAGGACACAGACAGCAACTGGTATAAGCTGATCATGAACCTGTATCAGCTGGATCCAGGTGTTCGAAAAAGTATTTTTCCAGAACTTTATTGTAAATGCCAGCTTAAAGGGAAGTGCAAGACAGGAAGAAGTTGCAGCACAGAATAACTGTAATGTTCCGTGGGCAATCCTTCTGGATCCTACAAGTGCCTGTAATCTGAAGTGCACAGGATGCTGGGCAGCTGAGTATGGACACAAACTGAATCTGGATTTGGAGACCATTGACTCCATTATCAGACAGGGTAAAGAGCTTGGTGTTTACATGTATATTTATACCGGTGGTGAGCCTACTGTACGTAAGAAAGATCTTATTAAACTTTGTGAGATGCATCCGGATTGTGAGTTCCTTTCCTTCTCAAACGGGACACTTTTCGATGAGGAATTCTGTGATGAAATCTTAAGAGTAAAGAACTTCGTTCCGGCATTCAGTCTGGAAGGTTCCGAGGAAGCCAACGACGGACGTCGTGGAGAGGGAATCTATCAGAAGGTTATGCATGCAATGAAGCTGTTGAAGGACAGAGGGCTTCCATTTGGAGTTTCCACCTGCTATACAGGCATGAACGTAGACAGTGTAAGCAGTGAGGAATATTTTGACAAGCTGATTGACTGTGGTGCATTATTTGTATGGTTTTTCCATTATATGCCAGTTGGAAATGATGCTTCACCGGAGCTTCTTCTTACACCGGACCAGCGAGAAGAAATGTATCATGCAATTCGTAAATTCAGAAGCACAAAAAGCAATCTTTACGCTGGATTTCCAGAATGATGCTGAATTTGTACATGGATGTATTGCAGGTGGAAGACATTATCTGCATATTAATGCAAATGGTGATGTGGAGCCTTGTGTATTCATCCATTATTCAAACTGCAATATCAAAGATACTTCTCTTCTGGACGCACTGAAGAGCCCGATTTTCCAGGCTTATCATGATAACCAGCCTTTCAACGAGAACATGCTTCGTCCATGTCCAATGCTGGAGAATCCGGAGATCCTGCGTAAATTAGTTGCAGAGACCGGCGCGAAATCCACTGATCTTCAGTCACCGGAGAGTGCAGAGCATCTTTGCGGCAAATGTGATAAATATGCAGCCTGCTGGAAAGAGAGAGCAGATCAGCTGTGGGATGAGAGACAGAAGGAAAAGGCAGAAAAAGCCAGATGCTGATAGTTTGCTGCAGGAATATGCAGGAAGAATGATTTCATAATAAAGTCTGAGTATAGTATGTCGCTTGCAACGGCATCTGTACTCAGACTTTTTGTGCATGAGGAGAAAAAACAGAGGACTAATAATTGTATGCACCCTCATAAGCATTGCAGCGCTCCTTGCGCTTCGACTGATTTTCGCAGCTGCTGCACCTGTCGCAGAATTCCTGTTCATAGCAGGTGGAACAGACGCAGCCCTTGCAGGCGTTGCGGTCGTAGGCAGAGGTACAGGTGTAAGGAAGTTTATTATCGGTAGTCTTTTCTGACATTTGAATCACGCTCCTTTTTAATGTGATTATAGTGCGAAAAAATATGTGGTTCAATGGGAAAAATCCGAAAAAAGTGAGGCGGATTTTTTGGGCACTTTTTTCAGGGAAGAAGATGAACAAAATTGACGTGGGTACAGTTTTCTGCTATCATAAATTTGTTCTTTGATATTAGGCGAAATGAAAGTCAGTTACATTGCGTTTGTGGCGATTCCCAGGGGTTGTCCGCATTCGTGCTATAAATGATTCATGATTTTACTTATACAGATATGATTCATGGATGACATTTAGGACTTTTTGTGCGAAATAATAGAAAATGAGGTAAAAATAAAATGTGGATAGCAAATGACTGGAAAGAATACGAAGTAATTGACACTTCCTGCGGCGAGAAACTGGAGAGATGGGGGAAATATCTCCTTGTCCGTCCGGATCCGCAGGTAATCTGGGATACACCGAAGACAGAGCCAGGATGGCGCAAGATGAACGCACACTATCACCGCAGCTCCAAGGGCGGCGGCGAATGGGAATTCTTTGATCTCCCACAGCAGTGGGATCTTCATTACAAGGATCTTACTTTTCATCTGAAACCATTCAGCTTCAAGCACACCGGTCTTTTCCCGGAGCAGGCAGCAAACTGGGACTGGTTTGGAGACAAGATCCGCAAGGCTGGCAGACCGATCAAGGTTCTGAATCTGTTTGCTTATACAGGTGGTGCAACTCTTGCGGCGGCAGCCGCAGGTGCATCTGTTACACACGTAGATGCCTCTAAGGGAATGGTTACCTGGGCGAAAGAGAATGCGGCAGCAAGTGGTCTTGCTGATGCACCAATCCGCTGGCTGGTAGATGACTGCGTGAAGTTTGTAGAGCGTGAAATCCGCCGGGGGAAATCACTATGACGCAATTATCATGGATCCTCCGTCCTACGGAAGAGGACCAAAAGGCGAGATCTGGAAAATTGAGGATGCCATTCATCCCCTGGTGAAGCTTTGCACAAAGATTCTCAGCGATGATCCCCTGTTTTTCCTGATCAATTCCTACACCACCGGACTTGCTCCGGCTGTACTTACTTATATGCTGGCAACAGAGATGAAGAAGTATAAAGGGACATGTAGATTCTCAGGAAATTGGTCTTCCGGTGAAGTCAAATGGGCTGGTATTGCCATGCGGTGCTTCTGGAAGATGGGAAGCGGTTTAAGTTACTGTTCACTGGTAACATTCCGCGAAGTGTTTTTGTGAACAAAGTTCACAGAAAACCCGAGAGTTGCGGCGCGAAATCATGCAAAGCATGATTTCTGTGCATCGCGAAGCGTGTTACTGTGAACGAAGTGAACAGTAACCGGTTTAAGAGGGATTTTATATAAAATAGAGCCAAACACTTGACAACCGACAATTTAGCATACTAAAATGGAAAAGATATACGAGGAGGATACACCAAACAGGCAATTGCCAAAGGAGGAATTTATGAAAAAATATACCGAAATGAATCATGAAGAGCTTCTGGCACTGAAAAAAGAGCTGGACAAAGAATTTGAAGAGATCAAGGCACAGGGACTTGCCCTTGACATGTCAAGAGGAAAGCCAAGCAATGCACAGCTGGAACTTTCTATGGAAATGATGGACGTTCTGAAGGGCAATTCAGATCTGAAATGCGAGACTGGAGTAGATTGCCGTAACTACGGTGTGATCGACGGTATTCCGGAAGCCAAGCGTCTTCTTGGAGAAATGTCTGAGGTAGATCCGGAACACATTATCATATATGGAAACTCAAGCCTGAACGTTATGTTCGACAGTATCGCACGTTCCATGACTCAGGGTGTAATGGGAAATACCCCATGGTGCAAACTTGATAAGGTAAAATTCCTCTGTCCTGTACCGGGATATGACCGCCATTTCAAGATCACAGAATTCTTTCGGAATCGAAATGATCAATGTTCCGATGTCACCGGAAGGACCGGATATGGATATGGTAGAGAAGCTGGTCAGTGAAGACGCATCCATCAAAGGAATCTGGTGTGTGCCGAAATACTCCAACCCACAGGGATACACTTACTCAGCAGAAACAGTAGACCGTTTTGCACACCTGAAACCGGCAGCACCTGATTTCCGTATCTACTGGGATAACGCATACAGCATTCATCATCTCTATGATGACAATCAGGATTTCCTGGTTGAGATTCTTGGTGAGTGTGCAAAAAGCTGGCAACCCTGATCTTGTTTATAAATTTACATCAACATCAAAAGTCAGCTTCCCGGGTTCCGGTATTGCAGCAGTTGCAGCTTCCAAAGCAAATCTGGAAGATTTCCGCAGCTATATGCAGGTTCAGACCATCGGTCATGATAAACTGAACAGCTCCGTCACGTAAGATTCTTTAAGGATCTTGACGGACTTCACGCCCACATGAGAAAACACGCAGATATCCTCCGTCCGAAATTCGAGCTGGTTCTGGATACGCTTGACAAAGAACTTTCCGGACTTGGAATCGGTGAGTGGACAAAGCCACACGGCGGATATTTCATCTCTTTTGATTCCCTGGATGGCTGTGCAAAGGCAATTGTAGCCAGAGCAAAAAGAGGCTGGTGTTATCCTTACTGGCGCAGGTGCTACTTATCCATACGGCAAGGATCCGAAAGACTCCAACATCCGTATTGCACCATCCTTCCCTACACTTGAAGATCTTGGCAAAGCAGCACAGGTATTCGTACTTTGTGTGAAACTTGTCAGTGTAGAAAAACTTCTCGGCTAAAAGCGTGTTGCTGTGAACGGTAACCTTTCCGTAAAAGGTGAGCCACTATTTTCAAACAGGCTCTGAAATCGGAAATTTGCGCATAGAATGTAACCATGCCAGATCAGGAAAAGTACCTGATCTGGCATATAAAAAGGCAGAGTAATCTACTGTTATCTGTGAACAGTAATCATCTGCTTTTTATTGTCTTTACCCGTCTGCATTTGGAAGATAGAAATAAATGCCGACTATGGAGTTTATTTCCTGCATAAGGTTAAACAGAAGATGTGGTCGTGTAAAGACAATAAGAATTCATCATAAGCAGGGGAGGAATTTATGGCAAAAATAAGGAAAAAAAGCAGGCGCAGGAAGAACGATTGTTATTTTACTTGTGGTTTTGCTGCTGCTTCTTACAGCAGGAGCCTATGGATATGGCGTGTACTACTTTTCCAGTCATTTTCTTCCAGGATCTATGGTAAATGGCTTTAATTGTTCCTATATGGCTTCAGAAGATACCGAGGACCTTCTGAACCAGCGTGTAGGCGCTTATGTTCTTGCTGTGGAGACCATGAAAAACGGTCAGGAAGCAATTTCTGCCCAGGATGTGGGGCTTTCCTATGTGTCTACTGGAATTGTGAAGCAGTTGATCAAAGATCAGGACCGTTTTACCTGGTTTCTTGCTTTTAACCAGGATAAGAATTATGATATTTCAGAATCCCTCAGCTATAATGTGGAGCTCATGGGGCAGGCTGTTGATAATCTGAAATGCATGCAGCCAGAGAATGTAGTCCAGCCTGTGGATGCCCAGATCCAGGATACCGGAGATACTTTTTGAAATCATTCCGGAAGTAATGGGGAAATGCTCTGGATCGCACTAAGACGGAGGAAGTGATTTCCGCAGCCATGCTCCGGGGAAAAACTTCTGTAAATCTGGAGGACGAGCTGCTACCGGAAGCCTTCGGTATACAGCACAGATGAGCTGCTGAAAGCCAATTGTGAAAAAATGAATCAGCTTGTCAAGGTGATCATAACTTACGACTTGCTGATCGTACTGAGACTGTGGACCGTACCCTGATCAAGAATTGGTTCGGTTATGATGAGGATGGTAATGTGATCCTGGATGAAAACCTGGTGCGGCAGTATGTGGCAGACCTTGGGCTGAAATATGATACCATGGGACAGACCAGAACATTTCTGACTTACGATAATCGCCAGGTGGAAATTAAAGGCGGTGATTATGGCTGGGTAATTGATCAGGATGAAGAGGTAAAGGCTTTGATCGAAGCTGTCGAAAGCGGCGTTACACAGGTGCGTGAGCCTGTTTATCTGTACTCAGGCTACAGCCGCGGTACAAATGATATTGGATCCACCTATGTGGAGATAGATTTGACAAACCAGCGTCTTGTTTTTTACCAGAAGGGAACTCCAATCGTGGACACACCTATTGTAAGCGGAAATCCGGATATAGAAGGCTGTGGCACTCCCTACAGGCTGTTATGCACTGGATGCCAAGGAATCTCCGGCAGTGCTTACAGGAGAGGATTATGAGGCAAATGTGACCTATTGGATGCCTTTTGCAGGAAATGTGGGAATTCACGACGCTTCCTGGCGGTCTGAGTTTGGAGGAAATCTTTATCTGTGGGAAGGCTCCCATGGATGTGTAAATGTTCCATATGACAAGGCTGCCGAGATTTATGCAAATATTGAGATTGGCATGCCGGTGGTTGTGTATGAGTAACTATTCAGTAGAGAATATTCCGCGAGGTGTTTTTGGGAAAACTAGAGTCTGTTTGAAAAATCATTTCCGCAATCTGCACGCCCCACGGAAATTCAGCGCGAAATCATGCGAATGCATGATTCCTGTGCATGGCAAAGCGTGTAACTGTGAAGGAACTGAACAGTTACGTTTACGAACAAAAAAGGAGATATAAGATTATGAAGATAGTAGTTTTGGCTGGAGGAACCAGTACGGAGAGAGAGATTTCCATTGTATCCGGTACCGGAATCTGCGGTGCGCTGCGCCAGAAAGGCCATGAGGCAATACTTGTAGATATTTTCTGTGGAGTTGAGAATGTAGACTGGGAGAATCCTTTCCCGGCTGAATATGATGTGGAAAAAGCAGCAGAGTATATGAGCAGCTTCAATCCGCAGATCAAGGAGATGGAGAAAAACGCAGAAGCTTTTCGGACCAAATGTTCTGGAACTTTGTGAAAAATGTGACATTGTGTTCCTTGGACTTCACGGCGCAAATGGTGAGGATGGCAAGGTGCAGGCTGCATTTGACTTGCTGGGAATCCGTTACACAGGAACCGGTTATCTCAGCAGTGCCATGGCTATGGATAAGCGTATCACCAAGGAAGTTTTCCTGATGAACCATGTTCCTACCCCAGGCGGATTTACCATGACAAGAGACAATCTGGAGAAAGACATTGCTAAGCATGGACTGGAATTCCCGGTAGTTGTAAAAACAAGCTGCGGCGGTTCCAGCGTAGGTGTTTATATTGTAAATGATCAGAAAGAATACGAAGAGGCTCTTACAGATGCATGCCAGTATGGCGCGGATATTGTTGTGGAGGAGTATATCAAAGGCCGTGAATTTTCTGTTGCAGTTGTGGATGACAAGGCGTATCCGATCATCGAGATTGCTCCGATCCAGGGATTCTATGACTACAAGATCAAATATCAGGCTGGCTCTACTGTAGAGACCTGCCCGGCTGAGATTTCTCCGGAGCTTACAGCAAAAATGCAGGAGAATGCAGTGAAGGCAGCGAAAGCACTGGGACTTACCGGCTACAGCCGTCTGGATTTCATGATGAAAGATAACGGAGATATGTACTGTCTGGAAGCAAATACCCTTCCGGAATGACTCCTACCAGTCTGATTCCTCAGGAGGCGAAGGTACTGGGAATGGATTATCCGACGCTTTGCGAGGAACTGATCCGATTTCATTAAAGAAGTACGAATAATATACCGAATGTTTATATTAAATATAAAAAAAGGATTAAAAAATGACAACAATCTTACACTGGAAAACCTGACCAAGGTCTGCGGCGGTGTTTATTTCGGACCGTCTGACAAGCTGGAGCAGGAGGTTTCCTCTATTACAACAGACAGCCGGAAAGCAGAAGCCGGAACCTTATTTGTTCCCATCGTAGGCGAACGTGTAGATGCCCATAAATTTATCCCACAGGTAATGGAAGCAGGTGCGCTTGCTACTTTATCTGAGAGAATCCTGGAGAATGCTGATTTCCCATATATCAAGGTAGAATCTTCCCTTCAGGCTGTAAAGGACATTGCAGAATTTTACCTGCAGCAGCTTCAGATTCCGGTTGTTGGAATTACCGGAAGTGTGGGAAAAACAAGTACAAAAGAGGTAATTGCCTCTGTCCTGAAAGAGAAATATCGTACCCTGAAAACACAGGGAAACTTTAACAATGAGTTAGGTCTTCCACTCACCGTATTCCGCCTTCGTGACGAGGATGAGATCGCAGTTCTGGAAATGGGAATCAGCGATTTCGGCGAGATGACCCGTCTTGCGAAGATTGCAAGACCCGATACCTGTGTGATCACCAATATCGGTACCTGCCACCTGGAGAACCTGGGTGACAGAGACGGTGTGTTGAAAGCGAAAACCGAAATTTTTAAATATCTGAAAAAGATGGACATATTGTATTAAACGGTGACGATGATAAGCTTTTGCACTGTGAAAGAATATGAAGGAATTAAGCCTGTATTCTTCGGTATGGAGTCAGATAAGGATATTTATGCGGATGAGATCGTGAGCAGAGGGTTGAAAGGCATGACCTGCCGCATTCACGTAGGTGAGGAGTCTTTTACAACGGACATCCCAATGCCTGGCCGTCATATGTGTATACAATGCCCTGGCAGCAACTGCAGTTGGTCGTATTTACGGACTGACACTGGAGCAGATCCGTCACGGAATTGAGACCCTGGAAGCCATCAGCGGCAGATTCCACATGATCGAGACAGACCGTTTCCTTATCGTAGACGATTGTTATAATGCCAACCCAATGTCCATGAAAAAGCATCACTGGATGTGCTGAAAGATGGTGCTGGCAGAAGAGTGGCAATCTTAGGCGACATGGGAGAGCTTGGAGAGAATGAAGTTCAGCTTCACGCAGAGGTAGGCGAGCATGCAGCCCAGTGTGGAATTGACGTATGCATCTGCACCGGTCCTCTTTCCGTGAATATTGCGAAGATGGCGAGAAAGAACCCGGAGCTTATCGTTATAGAAGAACCGGATCGTGACAGCCTTTTGTCCCATCTGTCTGATTATGTGCAGACCGGTGATACCATTTTGGTAAAGGCGTCTCACTTTATGCAATTTGAGAAAGTGGTAGCTGCATTGCAGGAAATGTAGGGAAGATAATGTATTGCCCTTTAAGCAGACTCTGTAGATATAATCAGAATCTGTTTAAGGGGCATTTACATTTATTTCCGCGATATATTTGACTTATAGCGCGAAAAATCAATGCTATTCCGCAATATATCATACTTATTCCGCAATAAATCAAAACTAATTGATATATTGCGGAAAGTCTTTATATAAGTGATCATAAAATAGGAAAATATGCAGAGAAACCACAGGATAAGCGGGATTCACCGAGAATTTGACGAACGATTTATGTTTCATACAGAACAGGACAGCGGTATAATGTTCGTAAAAGGTTACTGTTTATTGGCAATGTTCCGCCAGGTATTTTTTGAAATCAGGTTCATACAAAAAAGAGAACTGCGGTGCAAAGATATTGAACAGTTTCCCAATTTGAAAGAAAGCATGGGAGGACATTATGCTGGAGAAAATTATGGATCTGCAGATATTGCTCTACAGTATGGCGGCCCTTGGGACCCTTGGAGCAATTGGAATGCTGACGACAAACCTCACCTACAGAAGAATGCTGAAAAGTACCGGAAGCAAAAACACAGGCACGAAAAACACCCAAGGAGCAGGCAGCAGTCAGCGGATCAGCCTGAAGGAAAAATGGCTGAGACTTTGGAAAACACGGGACAGGCTTCTTCACAGAATGAATCGGCTGGTGTGGTATCCGGCACTTTTGTCCACTGTGATTCTTGGCTGTGCCATCTATTTTTCCAAGACGTTAAGGATAGAAGAGGGACTTCCTCTGACCTATCTGTATGTGGGCGCCACTATACCAGTTGCATTACTGCTTTTGCGCCAGGCGCTGGATTTTTCCTACAAAGAAGAGCTGGTGATGGATACGCTGGCAGATTATGTGGAGCAGATGAGAAGCTGGACAGAAGAGATTCCAGCCGCGAAAAAAGCTGACCCTGTTTTACAGGAAGAAATCGTGGATAAGATTACCAGTAGCATCAAGCAGACAGCTGCTTCCGGAAGTCATTTCAGTAAGATGCTGACTCCTGAGGAAGAGAAGATTATGAGGGAAATTATCCGGGAGTTTATGGCTTGACAATTACAGAATGGTAGATGAGGGCGCAAGCACTATCAGCCTTGCGCTCTTGTATTTTGGGGATTATTGTTTTCCCATTTACAGCAACACGCTGCGCAAACTTAATTCTCGGGGGTTCTGTGAACTTTGTTCACAAAAAACACCTCGCAGAACATCACCAGTGAATAATAACAGGATAGTAACACTTATTGTACATTTTATAGTTTGGGATTGCATTTTCCCGGAGAAAACGGTATTTTATAAAACAGATGAGGAAACGCACGACTATATAAATGAGCACAGAAGAAAGTGAGGAGCACATTATGAAAATTGTAATTCTGGAAGCAGACAGCCTGGGACAGGATATGGTATTTACTCCATTTGAGGCACTGGGCGAAGTAGTAATATATCGAAGTACAACAGCAGATGAAATGGAAGAAAAGACAAAAGACGCAGATGTGATCGTGGCCAACAAGGTTCCAATCTGCGAGTCTACCATTGGAAAAGCACAGAACCTGAAGCTGGTCTGCCTGACCGCAACAGGCTTTAACAACCTGGATGGCGACTATCTGAAAAAGAGGGGAATTGCAGCTTACAATGTTGCCGGATATTCCACAAACGGAGTGGCACAGCATACCTTTGCTCTTCTTTTTCTATATTCTGGAAAAACTGAATTATTACGACAATTACGTAAAATCCGGAGAATATGCAAGAGGAACCTGTTTCTCCCATTTCGGACAGAATTTCTTCGAGCTGGATGGAAAAACCTGGGGAATTATCGGTCTTGGCGCAATTGGAAACAGGGTGGCGCAGATTGCCAAGGCATTTGGCTGCCATATTATCTGCTATTCCGCTTCCGGGAAGAAATACAATACAGAATATGAACAGGTAAGCCTGGATGAGCTTCTTTCCCGCTCTGATATTCTTTCCGTCCATGCACCGCTGAACGGGTACACGGAGAATCTGATGACACTGGAAAAATTCCGCAAGATGAAGAAATCCGCTATTTTCCTGAATCTTGCGCGAGGCGCCATTGTAAATGAGCCAGATTTGTATACAGCTCTTACCGAAGGCTCCATTGCAGGTGCAGGCCTTGATGTTCTTTGCAAAGAGCCAATGAATCCGGAGAATCCGCTTCTTAAGATCCAGGACAGCAATAAGCTGATCATTACTCCGCATATTGCATGGGCTGCGAAAGAGACCAGATTCCGCGTAGTGGATGAAGTGGTGAAAAACATTCAGCGGTTCCAACGTGACGACAGGACAAACAGGGTATATTAAAGTTTCGGGCCAGGGATAGATTAGAGTGTGTTGTGGACATGCGCTAATCTATTATTGAAGATAAGAAACAGTTTCGTTATAATTAAAGAAAAAAGTGTTTGAGAATGTCTGATACAGAAGGAGGCTACATGGCAAAGAAATACTATGCAGTAAGAACAGGCAGAAAAACAGGTGTATTTATGGCCTGGGCAGAGTGCCAGAAACAGGTCATGGGATTTTCGGGAGCAGAATTTAAGAGCTTTTCCACTATGGAAGAGGCACAGGCATTTGCCGGTGTGAGTGCAGAGGGCATCCCGGATACACTTTCCAGGGCAGAAAAACCTGCGTCAGACCAGGTGATTGCCTACGTAGATGGCAGTTACCGCTCTGACACCGGCGAATTTTCCTACGGAATGGTCATCCTGAAGGATGGAGAAGAGCACACATTCTGCGAAAAAATGACAGACAAAGAGCTGGCACTGATGCATAATGTAGCAGGAGAAATCAAAGGCTCCGAAGCGGCAATGCAGTATGCTGTGGATCATAATATTCCGGAAATCACCATTTACCATGATTATGAAGGCATTGCCAAATGGTGCACCGGTGCCTGGAAAGCTACCAAACCCGGAACAATTGCGTATCAGAGCTTTTACCGGGGAGCCGTGAAGAAAGTAAAAGTCCATTTTGTAAAAAGTAAAAGGACACTCCAACGACAAATACAACGATATGGCTGACCAGCTTGCCAAAAAAGCTCTCGGAATCCTGTAGCGGATCCGGGAGCTTTTGTAATCTGTGCGCCGCATATATTTTGTCTGAATTTAGTTGTTGTAGCCAGTACAGCGAATATTAACTATTTATGAGATCTTATATTTCAAAACCGGGTAAAGTCCATAAGAGCCGTAAGTAGCACCGTAATACTTGCTGTAACTCTTGCCTCTGCGAAAAGCGGGTCATAAACATACCCGTTGATCTCGCACCATGCGTGGGCATTGTTGTTGCTCTGCACAGCGTCGGCACATACATAAACATTCTTGTATCCGATTGCCTTGGCGAGGTAAGCAAATGCGCCAGCGTCAGAAACGCAGTCTCCGTTGTGATGGAGAAAATGGTCATTTGCAAAAGTAGCCGGCCAGTCCTTGCCACCCTGGTCAAAATCACGCCAGATATTATAATAGCCCTTGATCACCCAGTTGAAGCATGTCTGAAGCTTCTGGGATTTGGACATGCTGGAATTGGTGATCTCTGCTGCAATCTGCTTGGAGCGGAGGTTGGCAATCTGAACCTGAGTCATTCTCTTTCCGCTGGCAGTATAGTAGGTAGAACCCTTTTTTCTGCCGATTACATGACTTTTATTGTCGATGTAGTAAGTAAATCCCCTGTAACCTTTATTAACAGTAGTATTTTTTAATAGGGTTCCCTTGGCACTGAAATAGAAATAATTCTTGCCAATCTTCTGGAAACCGGTGAGGCGTTTTCCTTTTCGATAGTATCTTCTGATTCCGGATTTGGTCTTCACCCAGCCTTTTTTCTGTGGCTTTTTGGGCATCGGAGAAGGGGTGGCAATAACAGTTTCCGTTACCTGAGAAGGTGCAGCTTCAGCTGCGTTTGCAGTTACCGGAGTAAGGGCAAGTACTGCGCTGGTGAGAACCAGCATAAACATTTTTGTCTTTTTCAGCATTCTCCTCCATCTTCCTCTATTACCTGTATTTCCAGGTAATCAAAGTCAATCTGTTCAATAAAATTATCCTGATAAAAACGTGTTTTACTGTGCTTCTTAAAATCCCGCACCGTAGTATCCAGCCAGATCGGATTTCCCAGATCCAGCTCATAACAGATCTGCTCCAGACAGTGAAAACCTTGTGCGTCCTGGTCTCCTGGCGGTCATCACAGATCACGGTATCCTTCAGCATATGGTTATCTTTCCAGATTCGTCCCCAAAGGCGAAACATCTTAGAACACCTCCCATTATTTCAGTGTTGGTAGATTCTACCTTATCACTGATTTGAAAAAGTTGCAACAGAAATGTGGAGCAAAATTACAGGTCATTTTTTGCAAAAAAGCTTTTTAGCACACTAAAGTGTTTTTGCTTGACCCTTTTCGGAGAAATCTACTATAATTAACGATAATGTTGCTGCTGTTCACAAAAAATACCTCTCAGAATGTTGCTGGTGAACAGCTGCATAATATTTGTTACTTATAAATCTCTCAAGATGAGGAGGAGCTTTATTATGAAATTATATGATACTGGCGTGTATCTGCAGAATGGAAAGGAAATCATTCCGGCAGCTGAAGCCCAGCTTCCTGTTTCCAGAGAAGATGCAGCAAGAAATACCATTGCCTATTCTATTTTAAAAAGCCCATAATACTTCCGGTAATATGCAGCAGCTTCAAATCAAATTTGACAAGCTGACTTCGCACGACATTACCTTTGTCGGAATCATCCAGACTGCAAGAGCATCCGGACTGGAGCGTTTTCCGGTACCGTATGTTCTGACCAACTGTCACAACTCCCTCTGTGCAGTTGGCGGTACTATTAATGAGGATGACCATATGTTTGGTCTTACCTGTGCGAAAAAATACGGCGGTGTCTATGTTCCGCCACATCAGGCAGTTATCCACCAGTTTGCCCGTGAAATGCTCGCAGGGTGCGGCAAGATGATTCTTGGCTCAGACAGCCATACCCGTTATGGCGCTCTTGGTACCATGGCTATGGGAGAGGGCGGACCGGAGCTTGTGAAGACAGCTTCTCTGCCAGACATACGATATTAATATGCCAGGAGTAGTTGCTATTTATCTGAAAGGAAGTCCCCGTCCGGGCGTAGGACCGCAGGACGTTGCTCTTGCTATCATTGGTAAAGTATTTGCAAATGGTTATGTGAAGAATAAAGTAATGGAGTTCGTAGGTCCTGGCGTAGCTAATTTAAGTGCTGATTTCCGTATTGGAATCGATGTTATGACTACTGAGACCACCTGTCTTTCCTCCATCTGGCAGACAGATGAAAAGATTCAGGAGTTTTACGAGATCCATGGAAGAGCCCAGAGCTATAAAGAGCTGAAACCGGGAGATGTGGCTTACTATGATGGCTGTGTAGAGATTGATCTGAGTGAGATCAGACCAATGATCGCAATGCCATTCCATCCAAGCAATACATATACAATTGATGAACTGAAGGCAAATCTGGATGATATTCTGGCAGATGTTGAGAAAAAAGCTCTGGTAAGTCTGGACGGCAAGGTTCCTTATACTCTCCGTAATAAGGTTGTAGACGGAAAGCTTTATGTTGACCAGGGAATTATTGCAGGATGTGCAGGCGGTGGATTTGAAAATATCTGTGCGGCAGCGGATATCCTCCGTGGCACCAGCATCGGTGCAGATGCCTTTACATTGAGTGTATATCCGGCAAGTACTCCGATCTATATGGAACTGGCTAAGAATGGTGTTCTGGCAGAACTTCTTGAAACAGGTGCTGTTGTGAAAACTGCATTCTGCGGACCGTGCTTCGGTGCCGGGGATACCCTGCAAATAATGCATTCAGTATCCGTCATACGACCAGAAACTTCCCGAACCGCGAAGGTTCCAAAATCCAGAACGGCCAGATTTCTTCTGTTGCACTTATGGACGCACGTTCTATTGCAGCTACAGCAGCAAACAAGGGATTCCTTACCTCTGCTGAGAATTTCACAGGAGAGTACAGAGGACAGAAATATTTCTTTGACAAAACCATTTATGAAAACCGTGTATTCGACAGCAAAGGCGTGGCTGATCCATCTGTTGAGATTCAGTTTGGACCGAACATTAAAGGACTGGCCGAAGATGCCGGCACTTGCAGAGAATCTGGTTCTGAAGGTTGTTTCCGAAATTCATGATCCGGTAACAACCACTGACGAGCTGATCCCTTCCGGCGAAACATCTTCCTACCGTTCCAATCCACTTGGACTGGCAGAGTTTACACTGTCCAGAAAAGATCCGGCTTATGTGGGACGTGCCAAAGAAGTTCAGAAAGCAGAGCATGCCATTGAGAACGGCGAATGTCCGCTGGATGCACTGCCAGAGCTGAAGCCGGTTATGGAAGCGGTGAACAAAGAGTATCCGGAAGCTGGCAAAGGCAATCTTGGCGTTGGAAGTACTATTTTCGCAGTGAAGCCCGGAGATGGTTCTGCCCGTGAGCAGGCTGCTTCCTGCCAGAAGGTACTTGGCGGCTGGGCAAATATTGCCAATGAGTATGCAACCAAACGATACCGTTCCAATCTGATCAACTGGGGTATGCTTCCATTCCTGATCCCGTCCGGAGATCTTCCGTTCAAGAACGGTGATTACCTGTTCTTCCCGGGAATCCGTAAGGCAGTGGAAGAGAATGCCGACTGCATTACCGGCTATGTGGTAAAAGAGAGCGGACTGGTTCCATTTACTGTAACACTTGGAGAACTGACAGATGATGAGCGGGAAATCATCCTGAAAGGCTGTCTGATCAACTACAATAGAAAATAAAATGTTATGAGGCAGGTCATTCTTTTGAGAGCGACCTGCCTTTTTATCAGAATTCCCTGTTACATAAAAAAAAGTTCTACATGGTATGATCACACTGCAACGAAAAGGCAAATATCGCTCAATGTGTTTCTACATAGGCTAGAACGTGTTTAAAAAGCATTTCCGCAATCTGCACGTCCCACTTTGCGGTATATTTTTCCCGAATTCGGTTGTCGTAGCCCGCTATGATACCCTCAACCGGACAAAATCTCCCACAAATCATGACGTATATCTTGCAGAAAGCCTTTTTAAACACCTATTTAGACTTTTGCAAAAGGAGCCTTTCTTGTTATATAAACAAATATTCTGAATAATTACAATAATTAGTAAAAAACACAGAAATACAACGTGAAGTACCAAAATAAAACAGAAATAAAACAAAAAAATACACGAAAAAGTATTGACAAATAAGACAGGAGATGGTAATATAAGCTCATCAAAAGAAAAGAAAACAACTTCATAAAGAAAGGAGCTTAGTGATTCCAATGGGAACATAAAATCTTTCTAATCAATATAAGAGAGACAGGAATCGCATTTCCTGCAAGAAGACCTGATACGAGAACCGTGTAAATAGAAAAATAAAGTATCACTTGATTCAGCTGATACTTATAAACGTATCCAAGGTAAATAGAAGCGATTACTTATATTGAATAACTGTCCACCACTAATACAAAGATCTGGAACTTGTGTAAAGAAACATTTCTCCAGAGGATATAACCCCTTATCACAGATAAGCAGGATATCTTGAGATTCCTATTGAACCTTTAGAATATGAATCGAAACTTTGCATTAGAAGAATATCATAATTGATATTCCAGTCAGAAATAGATCAGGAACTTCCGCTCAAACTTTTTTTTATAATACATATAAGAGAGCATATGAACCAGTAAGTGGTTTTGGATTTAACCGAATTAAGTTTGAAATTGTTTATGATAATGATTCAGAGCCTGAGAAGTATATCCGATATTTCTGCAGAAGAAATTATAAAACGTGAATTATAATTTCAATCTATCAAACTTCTAAATAAACCGAATGATAAACATCATATCGTTTATGAGCAGGAAATAAGATAAGATATTTTAAATAAAAACTTAAAACTGAATATAGAACAACTGAATAAAGACCACGTAAATATTAAATTGTAAATCAATTTGAAAAACGAGGAAAAGACCATTGAATACTGAAGAATTTTAGGACGGTCATCATTTGAAATATAAGTAAAATGATGACCGTCCTTTTTCCATGCTGCGCTTGTAAATCAGGCTTTAATCCGCTATAATGAGCGGAGAAAATTGGAAACTATGAGGGAAGCAGACGATGTTTAGTGGGAAAATAGAGGACTACATTCTTTTCGAAGATAAAGAAATTATAGTTTGCCGTAAGCCAGCGGGAATTGCGGTACAGAATGCAAGAATCGGTGCCATGGATCTGGAGAGCAGCCTGAAAAATTATCTGGCAATGCAAGCCGGTGGTGGGAGAAAGGATTCCATATCTGGCAGTAATCCACAGGCTGGATCAGCCGGTAGAAGGTATTCTTGTATTTGGGAAGACACCTGAGGCTGCGAAATCGTTAAGTGCACAGATTACAGCTGGAAAGATGGAAAAAATTTATCTGGCAGTAACATATGGAAAGCAGGCCGAGGCTGGGAAAAAAAAGAAACAGTTCTGGAAGATTACCTGAAAAAAGATGGAAAATCCAATACTTCTTCCGTGGTGAATGCGAACACTCCTGGTGCGAAGAAAGCCAGGCTTTCCTATGAGGTTCTCGGTGAAGCTGTGGATGCAATTTCCGGAAAGAAAAAATGGCTGCTCCGAATTCATCTTGATACAGGCCGCTATCACCAGATCCGGGTTCAGATGGCTCATGCCGGAATGCCTTTGGCAGGTGACCGGAAATATGGTGCCGGAACGAATGTGACCATCGGGGCAGGCAGCCTGGCTCTGTGCGCTGCAAGCCTCACCTTTTCCATCCGGTAACCGGAAAGGTGATGAAATTCGTGACGAAGCCGGAAGGGGCGGAATTTAAGGGGATTTCTATCCCGCAAATGTGAAAAAAACCATAAAAACTATAGACGTGGAACCGAAATTGTGTATAATGTAAAAGCAAGATTAAACAAAGATGAAGACTGCGAAAAATAGTTATAAAAAAGTTTTTTTGAAAAAACTTTAAACATTCAGATGAGGAGTGAATAAAATGAAAAAAGTAGCAGTGATACCTGCTGTTGTTCTGGCTGCATTATGCACCTTCACAGGCTGTAAGAAAGAAGAAGTGGAGAAAGTGATCGCACCACTGGTTTCTGACGGGCAGACTACGGAATCCACAGAAGAAGCCCAGGAAGAAAAGGATCCTCTTATTCCTGAAATTGATACATCTGTAGAAACCCAGGCAGGATCCCGGGTGGCAGATGTAAGCAAGAGTACAAGCGGAGACTTTTGGGGACTGGTTAAGAAAGGAATGGAGCAGGCAATTGCCGATGTAAACGAGGCATATGGCTTCAAGAAAGAAGATCAGGTGACCATGACCTTTGAAGGCGCCAGTGATGAGAAAGATGTGGAGAGCCAGGTAAATACCATAGATGCGGTAATTGCAGAGAATCCGGATGTACTTTGTGTTTCTGCCAGCGATATGGATTCCTTCAGGCGCAGCTGGTAGCTACCAAGGAGAATGGGATCCCGGTTGTGGCATTTGATTCCGGTGTTACGGACAGCAAGATGGTCCGTGCATTTCGTGGTACGGATAATACCAGGGTGGGCGAAATCGCTGCGTATAGATTAGCCACAGCCATCGGAAAAATGGGTAAGGTTGCAGTCTTTTCTGCGCAGGAAAAGACGCAGAGCATTCAGGAACGTGTAAGCGGTTTTACCAATTATATCACCAATTATCCGGATATTGAAGTTGTGGAGATTGTTTATCAGGATCAGGTAGATGATATGACAGCTGCCATGCAGGAGGTTCTTGACAAATATCCGCAGCTGGACGGTGTTTTCTGCGATAATGCAGATATTGCCGATCTGTATCTGGACATGAAAAAGGATGAGACAAAGGATTCCATTGTGATGGTTGCTGTGGATGCCACAGCGAAACAACAGGAGGCTATCCGGAATGGTAAAGAGGTCGGTGTGGTTTCCCAGCAGCCTTACGCGATGGGATATCAGACCATCTGGACAGCACTTTTTGACTACAGCACCAAAGAAGAGTGTGGAAATCAAGCGGAATGTGCGTATCGACCCGGCATGGATTGATTCCTCAAACATCGATGATCCTACATACAGTTCTTATTTGTATGCAAATTAAAACAGTTTCCATAAGAGGCACGTTACAACTTTCAGAAATGATTATCCGAACCGGGCTGCGACAACCGAATTCGGGCAAAAATTATACCGCAAGGTGGGGCGTGCACCAGAACCTGTTTCAAACACATTCTAGTACAGCGAAAATTAAGTTTCTGCTATATTGACGCAGGATGATTTCTTCATCTGCAAGGCGGAGGAATGAGGCGTAGCGGTGGCTACAACGATTGACGACAACGCAGCAGATGAAAAATCAGACAATTCAATATGGCGGTTACTTAATATTCGCTGTACTAGACAATACTACCTGCAGTGTCTGAATTTTAGTCAATGTTTAACAATTGTATAACGACAAAATAACAAGAATTTGTTAGCATGTAATTACTTTTTGAAGTGTGAAAAAATTGACGATATGCAATAAAATGGAAGTCAATTTTTAAATAATATGCACAAAAAAGTTGCTATCCACACTGAATTGTGTTAAAATCTGTCTATAAAATGAGAATTGAGACAGGAGACTTTTATGAAAAAATGGGGAGATATTATCAAGAATATGACTTTGCTTAGTCAATTTAGCTTATCCTTTATCACTCCTCTGCTTCTGTGCCTGCTGATCTGCTGGTGGATGAGTACCAGCCTGGGAATAGGAGAATGGATTTTTATTCCTGGCTTTTTTTCGGACTGGGAGGCTCCTTTACAGTAGCCTATAAGCTTTTACCTGTCCGTAACCGGACATCAGAAGAAAGAGAAAAAAGAAGAATAAAGTTTCATTTAACAGACATCATTAGAGTGTGTTTGAGGAATCATTCCTGCAAAGTGTGACGTACATTTTGCAGAAAACCTTTTTCAAACACGTTTCAGAAGGGAGATTTGTATGAGCAAAATGTTTGCAGATGTGCAGCCGGCAGTGAGGAAAGAGACTAAGAAGGTGGCGATTGGTACATTTGTATGCGTAGTCCTGATGTGGGCTGTATTTGGAATCGGACATCTGGCAGTGCCGGAGCAGATTCCGTTTGATTATACAGTGCTTCTCGCCGGATTTATCGGCGGGATGGTGGCAGTACTGAACTTTTTCCTTATGGGACTGACCGTTCAGAAGATAGTTTCCATGGAGGACGATAAACAGGCTGCAGCGAAGATGAAGGCCAGCTATAGTCAGAGAATGATGCTTCAGCTTATCTGGGGCGTTCTGGCGATTGCGGTTCCCTGTTTTCAGTTTGTAGCCGGAATCTTACCATTGCTTTTTCCAAACATTGTGATCAAGACAGTGGGAATTATTGGGGAAGGAAGGCCGCATAATGATATATATAATTTTATGTAACTATTCAGCAGGTACTACTCCACGAGGTGTGTGACAGAGGTGGTACAGAACAGTTGCAAATTTATAATGACAGGAGGTGAGAGTACATGGATATTGAAATAACCGGTGGCAGGATATTCTATACGTTTCCATTTGAGATTCCCATCCTTGGGAAATTCCAGATCACGGAGACTCTGGTTGTAAGCTGGCTGGTTATGCTGTTGATCACAGGACTTTGTATCTGGCTGACACATGATCTGAAGGTGGAGAAAATATCCAGGAGACAGGCTGTGGCGGAGCTTCTGGTGGAGACAGCAAGTAAGTTCGTCATCGGAAATATGGGTGAGAAATTCAGCTATATGATTCCTTTTGTGGCGGCGCTTTTTGCCACCAGTGTGGTATCCAACCTGATCAGCCTTGTAGGACTGCGAAGCCCTACAGCAGATCTTTCCACAGAAGCTGCATGGGCAGTTGTTGTATTTACCATGATCACGGCACAGAAGATCAAGACAAATGGTTTCGGTGGATATATGAAGGGATTTACAACTCCGATCCCTATTATGACACCATTTAATATTCTTTCTGAGATCGCCACACCGATCAGTATGGCGTGCCGTCATTTTGGAAATATTCTTTCCGGTGTAGTTATCAATGGTTTGATCTATGCAGCGCTGGCGCTGGCAAGTTCCAAACTGTTCGGACTGATTCCGGGTATTGTGGGAGATGTTTTGTCGAAGATCCCATTCCTGGACGTTGGTATTCCGGCAATTATGTCAGTTTATTTTGACTGGTTTTCCGGAATCATGCAGGCATTTATTTTCTGTATGCTGACTGTAATGTATATTGCAAATGCAGCAGAAGAGTAGTCTAAAGAAGGCAGAGGTTCACGAAGTGGGCAGAAAACCGGAGAATGCAGAAAATATTTTGCAGTTTCCGGCTGAATTGTATTTTTTAACAAGAGAAATCATAAATAACAGGAGGGTTTTAATATGGATTTTACAGTATTGGCAAAAGGTATCGCATTAGCAGGATGTGCAATCGGAGCAGGATGTGCGCTTATCGCAGGTATCGGACCTGGTATTGGTGAAGGTAACGCAGTAGCAAAGGCATTGGAAGCAATCGGACGTCAGCCTGAGTGCAAGGGTGATGTCACTTCTACCATGCTTCTTGGATGTGCCATTGCAGAGACTACAGGTATCTACGGTTTCGTAACCGGTCTGTTGCTTATCTTCGTTGCACCTGGTATGTTCATGAACTTCCTTGGATAATTAAGGACAAGTACCACAGGGGTTACCATTCACAGACCGCGGTTATAGAAGATCCATAGAGGCGGCACCAAAGCAGCTTGTTTTTATACTGGTAAGCTGCTGGAAAGGTATGAATGGTAGCAGTTACAACAGGAGGTTAGAACATGCAGGTACAGGAACTTGTAGGAATTGTGCCGTGGACGTTTATCGCACAGATCTGCAATCTTTTTCTTCAAATGTATTTGATAAAAAGATTTTTGTTTAAGCCTGTCAATGAAATGCTTCAGAAGAGAAGAGCAATGGCAGATGCCGAAATCCAGGATGCTACAAAGGCGAAGGAAGAAGCTCTTGCCATGAAGACAGAGTATGAACAGAATATGCAGCAGGCTAAGACAAAAGCCAGCGATATTGTAAATGAGGCACAGAGGACAGCTTCCTCCAGAGTGAGGAGATCCTGAAGAGTGCAGCCCAGGAAGCCCGTGCTATGAAAGAGAAGGCTGAGAGCGACATTGCACAGGGAGAAACGCAAAGCTGTCAATGAAGTGAAGAATGAGATCGGCGGCATGGCAATGGAGATTGCCGGCAAGGTGATCGAGCGTGAGATCAAGGAAGAGGATCACGCGAAACTGATCGACGAGTTTATTTCGAATGTAGGTGAGGCATCATGACGCAGATTGCCAGATTATATGGCGGCAGCATGTATGATCTTGCTGCTGAAGAACAGCTTACCGACACTGTGCTGGAGCAGATGCAGACGATCCGGCAGCTTTTTCGGGAGAATCCCGATTATGTGAAATTGTTGTCAGAGCCTTCTATCCCGAAGGAAGAGAGGACAAAACTTCTTGATACTGCATTTGGAACAGAAGCAGAACGGTATCTGGTGAATTTTTTTGAAGCTGCTGTGTGAGCGCGGAATCCTGGGAGAGTATTCCGTTGCTGCGAGGAATTTACACGGCGGTACAATGTGGACCATAAAAGTCATCCGCAGTCAGATCAAATATTACGAGAACACTATCAAACAGGATGAAACCGGTACGGTTCTTATGGTTGGTGATGGTATTGCCAGAGTAAGCGGCCTGACCAACTGTATGTCAGGAGAGCTGCTGGAGTTTGAAGATGGCACCTTCGGAATGGCTCAGAACCTGGAAGAAAACAGTGTTTCTATCGTTTTATTTGGTGATGATTCCGGTACATTGGCGAAGGTCAGACCGTAAAGCGCACCGGAAAGGTGGTATCTGTTCCGGTTGGCGAGGCTATGATCGGGCGAGTTGTAAATGCCCTTGGACAGCCTATTGACGGTGCAGGACCTGTAGTGACAAGTGAATACAGGGCGATTGAGAGCCCGGCACCAGGTATCTGCGAGACAGGGCGTTACACCAGCCTCTGCAGACCGGTATTAAGGCAATTGACTCCATGGTTCCAATTGGACGTGGCCAGCGTGAACTTATTATTGGCGACCGTCAGACTGGTAAGACCACTCTGGCAGCAGACACGATTATCAACCAGAAGGGCAAGGACGTGATCTGTATCTATGTAGCAATCGGACAGAAGCGTTCCACAGTATCTTCCCTGGTTGAAACTCTTACCAGAAACGGCGCTATGGATTACACTATCGTTGTAGGCGGCTACTGCTTCAGAAGCCAGCCCGCTGCAGTATATCGCACCGTATTCCGGATGTGCAATGGGCGAGTACTTTATGAATAAGGGAAAAGATGTGCTGATCATTTATGATGATTTAAGTAAGCACGCGGTTGCATACCGTGCACTCTCACTTCTGATCCGCCGTCCGCCTGGACGTGAGGCTTATCCGGGTGATGTTTTCTATCTGCATTCCAGACTTCTGGAGCGTGCAGCGAAGCTGGACGATGAACATGGCGGCGGTTCCATGACAGCACTGCCGATTATCGAAACACAGGCAGGTGACGTATCTGCCTATATTCCTACTAACGTTATTTCTATTACAGATGGACAGATTTTCCTGGAGACAGAGTTATTCCATTCAGGAATCATGCCTGCTGTAAACCCAGGTATCTCCGTATCACGAGTTGGTGGTGATGCGCAGATCAAGGCAATGAAGAAGGTAGCAGGAACACTGAAACTGATTTATTCCCAGTACCGTGAGCTGCAGAGCTTCGCACAGTTTGGTTCTGATCTGGATGCTGATACAAAGGCACGTCTGGAACAAGGGAGCACGTATTGTGGAAGTTCTGAAACAGAACCAGAATGCACCGGTTCCTGTAGAGAAACAGGTTGCAATCCTTTATGCAGTAACCAAGGGAATCCTTTCCAGGGTTGCTACAGAGGATGTAAGAAGCTATGAAGCCGGTCTTTATACCTGGATCGACAGTGATGCACAGGGTGCTGCTGCAATGCAGGAAATCCGTTCCACAGGTGCATTATCTGCGGAGACAGAAGAGAAGCTGAAGGGCGCATTGGAACAGTATACTGAGAATTTTGTAAATACAAGACCTGAGAAATAAATTGTGACAAGGAGGACTTTTTATGGCTGCAAACATGAAAGCGGTAAAGCTGCGGATCAAGAAGTGTACAGAGTACCATGCAGATTACCAAGGCCATGGAGCTTGTAGCGTCCTCCAAACTGCGTAAAAGCAAAAGAAAGGGCGGAAGTCTGCCGGCCCTATTTTGAGACCATGCATCAGACCCTTGTGGATATTGCCCAGGGGAATACAGATTTTTCTTATGTATATGCAAGAGAATCCGGGAATGAGAAGCGCTGTTATGTGCTGATCGCCGGAGACCGTGGTCTGGCTGGCGGATATAACACCAACTTGTTTAAATGTCTGGAAGCAGCCTCTGTGAATCAGGATTTCCTGGTTCTTCCTATTGGGAAAAAAGGCTGTGGAGTATTCGAAGCGAAATGGATTTGCCTGTGTTACAGAAAGCTTTGGTGAAATTGCCGATGTTTCTGTTGCAGACTGCTTTGAGATGGCGAATCTGCTCTGCGGGGAATTTAAGAAGGGAGAATTTGGACACATTGATCTTTGTTACACAAAATTTGTTTCCATGCTTTCCCAGCAGCCATCGGCGATTCCGGTGCTGCCTCTGAAGGACCTGACAGATGAACAGGATACAAAGAGCATCCGGAATCTGATTCTGTATGAGCCGGATGCGTCGGAAGTATTTGATGCCATCGTTCCGGAGTATCTGGCTGGTTTGATCTATGGTGCGGTTTGTGAGAGCGTAGCCAGTGAGCTGGCTGCAAGACGTACCGCCATGGAGGCTGCGACCAACAATGCCGAGGAAATGATCGAGAAGCTGAATCTGCATTACAACCGGGCACGTCAGGCAAGCATCACGCAGGAGATCACAGAGATTGTTGGAGGTGCGGAGGGTGTATGACCCATCGCATAGTATGTTATAAGGAGACTGCTAAATGAGCGAAAAACACATTGGCGAGGTGGTGCAGGTAATCGGTCCGGTACTGGATATCCGGTTCGGGCATGACGAGCTGCCGGCACTTCTCAATGCCATCGAAATTGATCATGAAGGCACAAAGCTCACAGCAGAGGTTGCTCAGCAGATCGGGGATAATACGGTACGCTGTATCGCCATGAATTCCACCGATGGTCTGGTAAGAGGAACCAAGGCTGTAGATACTGGTGAACCCATTAAGGTTCCGGTTGGAGAAGAGTGCCTTGGACGAGTATTTAATCTTCTAGGTGATCCGGTAGACAATCTTCCGGCACCAGAGACGAAAAGAGCACTGGGCAATCCACCGTCCGGCACCATCCTATGAGGAGCAGATGCCTGCAACAGAGATCCTGGAGACAGGTATCAAGGTCGTTGACCTGATCTGTCCTTATGCAAAGGGTGGTAAGATCGGTCTGTTCGGAGGTGCAGGTGTAGGCAAAACAGTTCTTATCATGGAGCTGATCCACAATGTTGCCACAGCACACGGCGGACTTTCCGTATTTACAGGTGTAGGAGAGCGTACACGTGAGGGTAATGACCTTTACAATGAAATGAAAGAAAGTGGAGTTATTGACAAGACTGCACTGGTTTACGGCCAGATGAATGAGCCGCCGGGAGCACGTATGAGAGTCGGTCTTTCCGGACTTACCATGGCAGAGTATTTCCGTGATGTAAAGAATCAGGACGTGTTGCTATTCATCGACAACATATTCCGCTTTGTACAGGCAGGTTCAGAGGTTTCAGCACTTCTTGGACGTATGCCTTCCGCGGTAGGTTATCAGCCAACTCTGGCTACTGAGATGGGTGCCCTTCAGGAGCGTATCACTTCTACCAGAAAGGGCTCCATCACATCTGTACAGGCTGTTATGTGCCTGCCGATGACCTGACTGACCCTGCTCCTGCAACAACTTTCTCACATCTGGATGCAACAACTGTACTTTCCCGTGAGATCTCCAGCCAGGGTATTTATCCGGCTGTTGATCCTCTGGATTCCACAAGCCGTATCCTTTCTCCGGAGGTAGTTGGACAGGAGCATTATGAGATTGCCAGATCAGTACAGAGAGTTCTTCAGCGTTACAAAGAGCTTCAGGACATTATTGCCATCATGGGTATGGATGAGTTGTCAGAGGAAGACAAACGTACTGTAAGCCGTGCCCGTAAGGTTCAGAGATTCCTGTCACAGAGCTTCTCTGTAGCAGAACAGTTCACAGGTATGCCGGGACAGTACGTTCCGCTGAAAGAGACTCTCCGTGGATTTAAGATGATCCTGGATGGCGAGTGCGACAGTATTCCAGAGAGCTGCTTCCTGTTTGCCGGAACTATTGACGATGTATTTGAGAAAGCAAAAAATAACCAGAATCAGTAAAGGAGGCTGCCTATGAGGACATTTCCCCTTAGAATCGGTACCCCCGACGGCCTGCTTTTTGAGGGAGAGGTGCAGCGCATTGTGTGCCGCAGCATTACCGGTGATCTGGCAATCCTGGCAGGACATTGCAACTTCTGTACCGCTCTTGAATGGGCGAGGCCCATGTGATACTGGAGGATGGCACCAGCCGCAGTGCAGCCTGCATCGGTGGCATGCTCACCGTAATGGATGGCAACTGCAGTCTTCTTGCAACCACCTGGGAATGGCAGGAGGACATCGACGTCGACCGCGCCGGAAAGGCCAAAGAGCGTGCCCAGGAAAAACTGGCCAAAGGTGGTCTCTCCGATAAAGAATACAAGATCGTAGAAGCCAAGCTGCAGAGGGCGCTGGTGAGACTTAGTGTGAAAGGTTAAGGAATGATGAAAGAGGACAGTTTTGCCTGGAAAATGGTGTCTAAGGTGAGACTGTTCTTTTATGTATAAAAGTTTGCGGACACCAATACATTGGTCTTTGTTACTGCGAAAAAATCGTAAATTATCACCAATGATTTATTTTCGACTTTAAAACGTCAAACTCCCATCACATAAAAGCGTTGACATAAATGGGTGGGGGCGTTACAATAAGGTATCGGGGAAAATATGAAAAAGGGCTGGATATAACCGGTCCTTTTTATTACTTTCCAACAAAAACAAAGCCTGGAAGGTACAGCTGCCAGGCACTATAAAATGAAAAAGAAAACAAGGGGGACGATTTGAAAGAACGAGAAACATTTGGATCACGGCTGGGATTTATCCTGGTCTCTGCAGGATGCGCCATTGGACTTGGAAACGTGTGGAAGTTTCCGTATATGGCGGGAAAATATGGTGGAGCGGCATTTATTCTGATTTACCTGATATTTCTGGTTTTGTTGGGATTGCCAGTACTGGTATGTGAATTCGCAGTAGGACGTGCAAGCCGCAAAAGTACGGCAAGGGCATTTCACGACCTGGAACCGGAGGGCGCCAACTTCCATAATTTCAGCTACATGAGCATGGTTTCCAACTATGTGCTGATGATGTTCTACACCATGGTTGCAGGATGGATGCTTTACTACTGTTACGCAATGGCAGCCGGCAAACTGGCCGGGAAAGATTCTGCACAGGTGGCAGACTATTTTACAGGACTTCAGGATTCAGCTGGTACAATGACTTTATGGATGATCATTGTAGTTGTTTTATCCTTCGGAGTGTGCTCTTTGGGAGTGCAGCGTGGCCTGGAGAAAATCACAAAAGTTATGATGATGTGTCTTCTGGCACTGATCGTAGTGCTTGCGGTTCATTCTCTTACGCTTGATGGAGCAATGGAGGGAGTGAAATTTTACCTGGTGCCGGATTTTGCCGCTATGGCCGAGATCGGAATCGGAAATGTGATCTTTGGGGCACTGTCGCAGGCATTTTTTACATTAAGTATTGGTGCAGGCTCTATGACTATTTTCGGAAGCTATCTTGGAAAGGACAGATCCCTTCTGGGAGAATCTCTGCATATTACGATTCTGGATACTTTTGTCGCATTGATGGCAGGATTGATCATTATTCCGGCATGCTTCGCATTTGGTGTGGAGCCAGGAGCAGGCCCGGACTTGTATTTATTACATTGCCTAATGTATTTAACCAGATGACAGGAGGGAAAATCTGGGGAGCTCTGTTTTTCCTGTTTATGTCCTTTGCCTCCCTGTCTACTGTAATTGCGGTCTTTGAAAATATTATATCCTATTCAATGGACAGAAAAGGCTGGAGCCGTGGAAAAGCTGTTATAGTCAATATGGTGGCAATGATCCTTCTTTCTCTTCCGGCAGTATTTGGTTTCAACATTTTGTCAGGAATACAGCCTCTTGGAGCAGGAACGAACATTATGGATCTGGAAGATTTCATTGTATCCAATAATATTCTTCCACTGGGTTCTGTAGTATTTGTAATGTTCTGCGTGTCCAAATATGGCTGGGGCTGGAAGAACTTTATTAAAGAGGCGGATACCGGAGAAGGGCTGAAATTCCCTGCAAACGTACAGAAATACATGCTATATGTGATTCCGGCGATTGTAGTTGTGATTTATCTGAAAGGATATTATGATATGTTTAGCCCGAAGGGACCGGTTGTGCTGACCGTGTGGATGATTGTGAGTCTGCTGGTGTTGGGACTTGTAGGATGGATTATATTTGGAAAAAATAAGACGAAATAATAGAGAAATCTTAATAAGAAATAAGCAAAAGAGGAGTGACATAAAATGATAGCAGAAAAAATGAAACCATATGTAAAAAACAATTCTGCAATCCGTATGATGTTCGAGGAAGGCAATCGCCTTCGCGCGATTTACGGACCGGAAAATGTATTTGATTTCAGCCTTGGAAATCCTAGTGTTCCCGCACCGGATTGTGTCCGTCAGGCCATTATTGATCTGGTAAATGAGGAAGAACCGACAGTTCTCCATGGTTATATGAGCAATGCAGGATTTGAGGATGTGCGCCAGACAATTGCAGAGTCCCTGAACCGTCGATTTGGCACTTCTTTTGCAGCAAAAATCTGATCATGACAGTTGGTGCAGCCAGCGGATTGAACGTAGCATTTAAGACGATCCTGAATCCTGGGGAGGAAGTGATCGTTTTTGCACCGTACTTTCTGGAATACGGTGCATATGTACGTAACTATGACGGTAAGCTTGTGGAAATCTCACCGGATACTACCACATTCCAGCCGAATCTGAAGGAATTTGAGGAGAAAAATCACACCAAAGACCCGTGCTGTCATTGTGAATACTCCTCACAATCCGACTGGAGTTGTTTATTCAGAAGAAATAATTAGGAAACTTGCGTCAATTCTGGAAGCGAAGCAGAAAGAATTTGGCACAGTGATTTACCTGATTTCTGATGAGCCATATAGAGAACTGGCCTATGACGGCGTACAGGTACCCTATCTGACAAAATATTATGCAAATACAATCGTAGGCTATTCCTACAGCAAATCCCTTTCTCTTCCAGGTGAGCGTATCGGTTATCTGGTTATTCCAGACGAGGCAGACGGAAGCGAGGAACTGATCGCAGCAGCAGCCATTGCTAATCGTACTATCGGCTGCGTAAATGCTCCATCCCTGATCCAAAAAGTAATCGCGAAATGCGTAGATGCAGAGGTAGATGTGGCAGCTTACGACAAGAACCGCCTTGCTCTTTACAATGGACTGAAAGAACTGGGATTTGAATGTATTAAGCCACAGGGAGCGTTCTATTTATTCGTGAAATCTCCAGTTACAGATGAAAAAGCCTTCTGCGAAGCTGGCAAAAATACAATATCCTTATGGTGCCGGGAAGTTCCTTTGCCTGCCCGGGATATGTAAGACTGGCTTATTGTGTATCGTATGACACGATTATGAACTCTTTGCCCCAGTTTGGAAAATTAGCAGAAGAATTTGGGCTGAAAGCATGATTTCTGTGTACCGCGAAGCGTGTAGCAGTGAAGGTACTGAACAGTTACAATATGATATATAAAGTACGGTTAAAGATATGCTGTTAAAGCTTAAAGCCTGTTTGAAAAATCAGTAAATGGGAGGAAGTTATGTCCAGTTTATATATCGTAATTCCGGCATATAATGAATCGGAGAATATTGAGAAAACCATTGACCAGTGGTACCCAGTAGTGGAACGTCATAACGACGAGGGAAATTCCAGACTGGTGATTATTAACGATGGAAGTAAAGACAACACCTACGAACTTCTGCAGAAATGTGCCGCTACAAGACCCCTTCTTGTCCCACTGGATAAACCAAACGGCGGTCACGGTCCTACAGTACTTTATGGATATCGCTACGCCATCCGGCAGAAAGCCGATTATATTTTCCAGACTGATTCCGACGGTCAGACCAATCCAGACGAATTCGAGCCATTTTGGAACCAGAGGGGCCGGTATGATGCAATAATCGGCAGCCGCGCTGTACGTGGCGACGGAAAATCCAGAAAATTCGTAGAGAATGTTGTATGCTTTCTGCTGAGAATGATCTTCGGTGTAAAAGTTTCCGACGCCAATGCGCCGTACCGCCTGATGAAATCCAGCCTGGTAGCCAAATATATCGACAAACTCCCAGAAGATTTCAACATCCCCAACATTATGTTTACAACATACTTCGTCCATTACAAAGAGAAAGTTAAATTCATTGAAATCACCTTCAAACCCAGACAGGGCGGAACTAATTCCATTAATGTGAAGAAGATTGTGAAAATTGGCTGGAAGGCTGTGAAGGACTTCTATAAACTAAAGAAAGAGCTTTAGAGCTTGCTATATACAAAAATGAGCAGATAAATCTTACTCAACCTAAGATCTATCTGCTCTATTTTCTTATAATCTCTTACGCATTTTTCTTAATAGAAGCTCTCTTACGATCACGGGAATCCAGAATTTTCTTACGGATACGAAGGCTGCTTGGAGTAACCTCCAGAAGCTCATCCGTATCGATAAACTCAATAGCCTGCTCCAAACTGAGAACTCTTGGCGGAGTCAGTTTCAGAGCTTCGTCCGCGGAAGAAGAACGTGTATTGGTCAGATGTTTTGTCTTGCAGACATTCAGCTCGATGTCTTCGGCTTTACCATTCTGTCCGATGACCATACCGCTGTATACCTTTGCGCCAGGTCCGATAAATAAAGTTCCACGCTCCTGAGCTGCAAACAGACCATAAGTAACAGCCTCGCCGCCCTCGAAAGCGATCAGGGAACCCTGCTTACGATACTGGAAATCACCCTTATATGGAGAATAACCATCAAAAATAGTATTGATAATACCAGTTCCCTTTGTGGAAGTAAGGAAGTTTCCTCGGAAACCAATCAGTCCACGGGAAGGAATGTGGAATTCCAGACGGACAGTACCGTCACTGGCTGTACTCATACCCTGCAGCTCACCTTTACGTTCGCTCAGCTTCTGGATGACAGTACCGGAAAATTCTTCCGGAACATCAATGTAGGCAATTTCCATTGGCTCTAATTTCTTGCCGCGTTCATCAATTTTGTAAAGTACCTCTGGCTTGCTGACTGCAAATTCATATCCCTCACGTCTCATATTCTCAATAAGAACGGAAAGATGAAGCTCACCACGTCCGGAAACCTTAAAGCACTCAGTTGTCTCGGTGTCTTCTACACGAAGGCTGACATCTGTGTTCAGCTCTCTGTAAAGTCTGTCACGGAGATGACGGGAGGTGATGTATTTACCCTCCTGTCCTGCAAGCGGGCTGTCATTTACCAAGAAGTTCATGGCGATAGTCGGCTCAGAAATCTTCTGGAATGGAATTGCCTCAGGGTTATCTCCGCCGCAAAGGGTATCTCCGATATGAATTTCAGCAATACCGGAAATAGCAACGATGGAACCAATAGTAGCTTCTTTTACTTCAACCTTGTTCAGACCGTCAAACTCATAAAGCTTGCTGATCTTAACCTTCTGTTTTTTTCCGGATCGTGATGGTTCAGAAGAGTAAGCTCCTGGTTTACGGCAATAGTACCGCTTTCAACCTTACCAACGCCGATACGTCCAACATATTCGTTGTAATCAATGGTACTGATCAGTACCTGTGTGTCTGCGTCCGGGTCACCTTCCGGAGCCGGGATGTATTTCAGAATAGCCTCAAACAGCGGCTCCATGTTCTCTGGTGTATCCTTCAGATCCAGAACAGCGTGTCCTGCTTTTGCAGATGCATACAGGAACGGGCAGTCAAGCTGCTCATCGGAAGCACCAAGATCCATAAGAAGTTCCAGAACCTCGTCAACAACCTCGTCTGGCCTTGCTTCTGGACGGTCTATCTTATTAATGCAGACGATTACGTGCAGATCCAGCTCAAGAGCTTTTTCAGAACGAATTTGGTCTGAGGCATTGGACCTTCGAATGCGTCAACCAGAAGGATAACGCCGTCTACCATGCTCAGAACTCGCTCTACCTCGCCGCCGAAGTCCGCGTGGCCCGGGGTGTCAATGATATTGATTTTCGTTCCTTTGTAGTAAACTGCTGTATTTTTGGAAAGAATGGTGATTCCACGCTCACGCTCAATATCATTAGAGTCCATGACACGTTCCTGAACCTCCTGGTTCTCACGGAAAACACCGCTCTGCTTCAGAAGCTGGTCTACCAGAGTGGTTTTACCATGGTCAACGTGGGCAATGATGGCTACGTTACGTACATCTTCGCGTTTCGTCTTCATAAAAAAATCGAAATCCTTTCTTTATCGGGCAGAGGGATTCTGCCTCTTTCTTTCCATATTAATGTAGTTTTTTTTTATATTGTCCAAATCCCCAGTTTACCACAATTTTCGCAGATTACAAGGTGTTGAAAAAAATTTTTTTTTTTTTGAATTTCTATGAAAAAAATTTTTAAATTTCTGGTTCTAATCCAGGTGATTTTCTCATAGATATTATAGACCAACAAGTAAGACAAGTATTATATGTCTGCAGAAAAAGTGAAAATAAGGAAGGAGAACTACAACATGGCAGATAAAATTATTGAAAACAATCAGGTTTCCATCACGGGAAAAATCGTTACAGGTTTCACATTCAGCCACCAGGTTTACGGAGAAGGATTTTATACCATGGATCTTCTGGTAAAGAGGCTTAGCGATTCTGAAGACAGGATTCCGGTGATGGTATCTGAAAGGCTGGTGGACGTTACCCAGGATTACGTGGGACAGTATGTGGAAATTCACGGACAGTTCCGTTCCTATAACCGTCATGAAGAAAAACACAACCGGCTGGTGCTTTCCGCATTTGCACGGGAATTAAAATTTCTGGAAGAAGAGGATTCTCTGGCACCGGTAAACCAGATTTTCCTGGACGGATATATCTGTAAGCCGCCTGTTTACCGGAAAACACCGCTGGGAAGAGAGATTGCCGATCTGCTTCTTGCAGTGAACCGACCTTATGGAAAATCAGATTACATACCGTGTATTTGCTGGGGACGAAATGCCCGCTATGCTTCAGCTTTTGAAGTGGGCGGTCATGTACTGATCTGGGGCAGGATCCAAAGCAGGGAATACATGAAGCGCATCGGGGAAAATGAGACACAGAAGAGAATCGCTTATGAGGTATCGGTGAGCAAGCTGGAGTATGTGTAAACCAACCGAAGTGGCGGGAAATACGCCATGGTCTGCTAGTTGCTTTATGGAAGGCAGCCAGCCCAATTTTCTCCAAGTTTCTTCTGCTTGCATTTCTGCTGGTTTTGCGGTAATATAAGCATATTAAAAATGGCGCAGTTGCGGTTCTTATTTGCAAAGCGCGATATCTGGAATATAATGAACGGTATCATTTGCGGAGACGGCATTGCGAGGAATGTTATTGATCTATGGCAGACGGTAACATTATTTTTAACAATAAGAGGAATCAGTATGGAAAAAGAAATAACAGAAGTATATTGCGGAAATGGCAGAGGTAAGACCACACTGGCAATTGGTCAGGCACTGCGGGCCTCTTCTCAGGGCAAAAGTGTGATCATCATTCAGTTCCTGAAGGGAAATGAACGGCGTGAGCTGGACTTTCTGGAAGAACTGGATCAGCTGGATATCAAGATCTTCCGCTTCGAAAAGATGGAGAGCTGTTACGACCAGTTGAATGAGGAAGAGCAGGCTGAAGAGGAGCGCAATATTCTCAATGGTTTAAATTTTGCCCGTAAAGTGATTGCTACACAGGAATGTGATTTCCTGGTATTGGATGAAATTCTGGGACTTCTGGATAAGCATATTGCTACTGTTGATATGGTTGTCGGGCTTTTGAAACAGAAGGACGAATCCATGCATTTGATACTTACGGGAAATCGGGTAGACCCTGGCATTTTGGATTATGTGGACAGTGTGACTACCATTACCACTCTTGGAAGAGAGCAGAACTCATGATAAAGATGAATAGGAGGAAATAATATGGCAATTTTCAAAGGTGCAGCCGTTGCAATTGTAACCCCGATGCATGAAGATGGAAAGGTAAATTATGAGAAACTGGAAGAACTTCTGGAATATCAGATTGCGAACAGCACAGATGCAATCGTTATCTGTGGCACTACAGGCGAGTCTTCTACATTGACACATGGAGAACATCTCCAGACCATCAAATTTGCAATTGACAAGGTAGCTGGAAGAGTTCCTGTTATTGCAGGTACCGGTTCTAATTGCACAGAGACTGCAGTTATGATGTCTCAGGAAGCTGCTTCTTATGGCGCTGATGCACTTCTGATTGTGACTCCATATTACAACAAGGCAAGCCAGAAGGGTCTTATCCGTCATTATACAGAGATTGCCAATTCTGTACCGGAAACTCCGATCATCATGTATAATGTGCCAAGTCGTACAGGTTGCAATATCCAGCCTGCTACAGCAGTTGCTCTTGCGAAGAATGTGAAGAACATTGTGGGAATCAAGGCTGCAAGCGGAGATCTTTCACAGATTGCAACCATGATGTCCATGGCTGATGGAGCTGTTGAACTCTACTCCGGAAATGATGATCAGGTACTTCCGATCCTTTCACTTGGCGGACTTGGAGTAATCTCTGTTTTATCCAATGTTGCTCGAAGAATACACATGACATGGTTATGAAATTTATGGAGGGAGACCTTGCTGGTGCTGCCAGACTTCAGCTTGAGGCTGTTCCGCTTATCAATGCACTGTTCTGCGAGGTAAACCCGATTCCGGTTAAGACAGCACTGAACCTGATGGGCTGGAAAGTGGGACCGACTCGTATGCCTCTTTGTGAGATGGAGCCGGAGAATGAGGAGAGACTGAAAAAAAAGCTCTTGCTGATTATGGAATTAAGCTTGCATAAATAATGTTGAAATCCCGGACAGAGCCTGTCAGCTCTGGTGTGCGGCAGCATGTTGTCTGACAGCGGCTGACGGGATTTCTTTGTAATATGTAAGCAGAGAAAAACAGAGCGCGTATATTGTTGAAATAATTTTTACAAGCTCGTTAATTTACAGTAAGAAAGGAAAAAATAAAATGGTTAAAATTATCATGCACGGATGCTGCGGACATATGGGACAGGTGATTTCCAATATTGTTGAGAAGGATGCAAATGCCCAGATCGTGGCAGGTATCGACATTGCAGACCAGGGAAAAAACAGCTATCCGGTATTTACAAACATCGACGATTGCCAGGTGGAAGCAGATGCTGTTATCGATTTTTCCTCCCCGAAGGCTTTTTGATAAGCTGATGGACTACTGCGAGAAGAAAAAATATGCCGGTAGTTCTTTGCACCACAGGTTTAAGTGAAGAGCAGCTTGCAAGAGTAGAAGAGAGTGCAAAAAAGATCGCCGTTCTGAAATCTGCCAACATGTCCCTTGGAATCAATACTCTTTTGAAACTGGTTCAGGATGCAGCTAAGGTTTTGGCAGCAGCTGGTTTTGACATGGAGATTGTAGAGAAGCACCATAACCTGAAAGTGGATGCACCAAGCGGAACAGCTCTTGCCCTTGCAGATAGTCTGAACGAGGCAATGGACAACCAGTATCATTACGTATATGACCGCAGCCAGAGAAGAGAGAAACGTGACGCTAAGGAGATCGGTATTTCCGCAGTTCGCGGAGGCTCTATTGTTGGCGAGCATGAAGTGATTTTTGCCGGACCGGATGAAGTGATCGAATTTAAGCACACAGCATATTCTAAGGCTGTATTTGGCAAGGGTGCTGTAGAAGCAGCGAAATATCTTGCCGGAAAACCAGCTGGAAGATATGATATGAGCAACGTGATCGAAGGTTAACAACAGAAATATACAAAAATTGTAAAATGCATACAAAATAATTGTTGAATTTATGGATTTACAGATAGCAATGTGTTTGCTATAATTCCATCATAAGTTGCAACGGAGCAAACTACTTAGAGAGTTTGCTCCGTTTTTTTGCGTTTATGGTATGGCAGGTCAGAGTATTTGCTGATAAAGCATTTTTGCACTTGTTTCCATAACGTACCGAAACTTCATAAGAGAGAAATGCAATATCGCATTTCTGCCATGCAGAAAGGGCTGCCACAGGGCGGTCCTTTTTGCGTTAGTAAAGCTGGAAATCGGGATAGCATAACTGCGCAGGCTGTTATTGTCCACTTTGGAAACGATAACAGAAGACTATCTGTACCGGCGAGAGTCAGAGAGGAGAAATTATTATGAGAAAAACAGCAAAAGCAATGGCACTTCTTACAGCAGCTTCTATGATTATGACAGCTTTTACCCCGGTTTACGCAGAGAGTACAGACACAGAGGACACGGCAGCAGTTGACTGGGAAAACGGTGAAAATATTAAAGCAATTAAGGAGAAAGGTGTGATCACCGTCGCAACCGGAACTTATGTACCATTTGAATACAGAGATGATGACGACAATATTGTAGGTTTTGATATTGACCTGGCACAGTACATTGCAGACAAGCTTGGAGTTGATATGGAAGTGACAGATATGGAATTCCAGTCTATTGTTCCTTCTATCCAGAATGGCGAGTATGATTTTTCTATCGCAGCAATGTATAAGACAGACGAAAGATGCGAGGTTGTGGATATGTCCAAATCCTACTGCGACAGTGGTATGATCCTTGCCGTGAAAGAGGATTCAGAGTATGCAGACACCGTTAAGAGTCTGGCAGACTGCGATGGTCTGAAGGTTGCAGTAAAAAGAGGGCGCAACTTCTTATAACGTAGCGCAGAGCTTCCTGGATGAGAATCCGGATGTTTCTTATGAAATTGTTCAGTACAAGGATACGGTAGGATGTGTATCAGACCTTCTGGCAGGCCGTGTGGATGTTGTGGTAAACGACCTTTTGAACCAGAAGATCCTTTCCCAGGAATACGAAGGTGCTAAAATCGTGTGTGATCCATTTACTCACGCAGAGAACGCCATTGCCGTACAGAAGGGAAAAGATGATCTGCTTGCATTTATCAATGAATGTATTGACGAGTATTATGCAGACGGCACTTATGATACACTCTGGACAAAATGGATCGATGCTTCCGGCGAGGGAGAAGAAGCAGCTGCAGCAGAAGATGCGGAAACCGCTAAATAAAGCATAACTGTGAAAGGACTGAACAGTTACAATAAAACACAGATATGCTTCTATGCAGAAAACGAGTTGCTGTGAACAAAGTGAACAGTAACCGGAAGAAGTAAGGAAGAAAGGATAAACCGGCTATAATTACTGGCCACAGGGGAAATAGTATGGTAACATTGAAATGGTCACTTGTATTTGATAAAATGACATCACTGCTCCAGGGATGCGCAGTGACGATGGAAATATCGGTTCTCACACTTATTTTTGGTACGATTCTGGGTGTTGTGCTTGCGTTGATGAGGGACAGCCACATAAAAGTGGTATCCAGACTGGCACAGATGTACATCTGGATCTGGAGAGGAACCCCGCTGATGGTGCAGGCATTTCTGATCTATTTCGGTTTGCCAAACCTGGGCATTACTTTTAGTGCTATGACAGCAGGTGTGCTTTCCATGTCTTTAAATACAGGCGCATACATTGCAGAAATTGTCCGTTCCGGTATCCATGCTATTGACCCGGGGCAGAGAGAAGCAGCCAAAGCACTTGGAATGCCCTGGCATCTGGAAATGCTTCGAATTGTGGCACCACAGGCAACCAAGATCTGCATTCTTCCTCTTGTAAACCAGTTTATTGCCACCATCAAAAATACTTCTATTTTGTCCGCCATCACTTTGACAGAGCTGACAAGAGAGGGAACCCTGATCGCTTATAATTCTTTCCATTATTTTGAGCCGTACATAGCTGTTGCGGTATTATATCTGATCCTGACAACTATATTTACCCAGATTGCAGGAGTTTTGGAAAGGAGGATGGCATAAATGGCAGAAGATGTTATTTTAAGTGTAAAAAATATCAGCAAAAGCTTTGGGGATCTTCAGGTGCTGAAGGAAATCGGTTTTGACATACATAAAGGGGAAAAGATTGCAATCCTTGGTCCCAGCGGTTCTGGTAAATCCACAATTCTCCGGTGTATCAACCAGCTGGAAACCTACGACAGCGGCGAAATCGATTATATGGGAAAACCTGTGAATTCCGGTCAGGCACTGCATGAGCTGCGGCAGCATATTGGAATGGTTTTTCCAGAGATTTAACGTTTTTTTACCCATATGAGTGTGCTGCAGAATGTGATCGAGGCACCGGTTCATGTGAAAAAGTCCCCAAACAGGAGGCAATTGTAAAGGCAAAAGATTTGCTGAAAATGGTTGGGCTGGAAGGCAGGGAAGAGGCAATGGCTAAGAATCTTTCCGGCGGCCAGCAGCAGAGGGTTGCGATCGCAAGAGCAATGGCCATGAATCCGGAAGTGATCCTTTTTGATGAGCCTACAAGCGCACTGGATCCAGAGCTGGTTGGAGAGGTCTTAAGTGTTATCCGTAAAGTAGCAGCGGAAGGAGTATCAATGGTCATTGTCACCCATGAGATGAATTTTGCCAGAGAAGTAGCGGATCGGATTTTGTTTATGGAAGATGGCGTGATCGTGGAGGATGCGCCTCCGGAAGAGTTTTTTGAGCATCCGAAGAATGATCGTATTCGTCAGTTTATCAGGAAAGTTGAGGAAAGGTAATTCGGGATGGACTACATAATCAAAGATGGCTGGATCGTAAATGGGAAAAAGGAAAAGCCATTTCATGGAGATCTTGTAATAGAAAATGGGAAAATTGCGGAAGTGGGAACTCATGTGGAGATTCCAGCCGATTTTCCAAAAGAGCGTGTTCTGAATGCGGCCGGTGGTTATATAACCCCCGGCTTCCTTGACATTCACAGACACGGAGACTGGCAGGCCTTTGGAAACGGGGATGATGAGCTTTTGAACCGGCAGGGACTGACGACTGTTGTGAATGGAAACTGTGGGCTTTCGGTGGCTCCGGCCGGGGAGAAATTTGGGAAAGAGATTGCCAGATTTCTCAGCAGTGTGACTGGGGATTTTCATTGGGGAAAAGATGAAAATACAGATGATACCGAAGGTGTACTTTTCTCAAAAAAGAAAGAGGAGTCTTGCGGAATTTCAGAGAAAAGAAATCGAGATAGCTGCTCTTAGAATTATGTCAACCATGTCCGCCTACATGTCAGCTCTTGGAAAAGAAAAGCGCAGCGTCAACACTGGAATGCTTGCGGGAAATGGAACCATCCGCGCCAGTGTAAAAGGCTATGCTTCCGGGAAGCTTTCCAAGGAAGAATTACATCAGGTGTGGAAGGCTGTGGAGGAAGCTCTGTCAGCAGGAGCGCTTGGAATCAGCCTTGGAATTGCCTATGCCCCGGAATTTGAATATGACAGAGATGGGCTTGTGGAAGCACTGCAGCCCTTGAAGGGGACGGACATTCCCATTACCACCCATATCCGAAATGAAGGAGATGGAATCCTGCTGGCTCTGCAGGAAGTGATTTCCGTGGCGGAAGAGCTGCAGATTCCCTTGCATGTAAGCCATATGAAGTGTATCGGGCGGAAAAACTGGGGCGGTACTCCGGTGAAAATCCTGAAGCTGTTTGAACAGGCGGCAGAGCGGGGCGTGAAGGTGGATTTTGACCTGTATCCCTATCTGACTGGTTCCACCCAGCTGGTACATCTTCTTCCCCCACAGTTTCAGGAGGGAGGTGCCGATGCAATCTGCGCAAGGCTGGCAGATTCGTTTTGCAGGAAAGAGATTACGAAGGTGCTGAAGCAGCCTTCCGATATTTTTGAGAACATTGTAGAGCTGGTTGGCTTTGATATGATCTATGCCAGCACTTTACATACGGAGAAATTCGGCAGCTATGCAGGAATGTCTATTGCGAAGATCGCAGAGCAGTTTGGACAGGATCCTTATGATACCCTGTATGACATTCTCCTGGAAGAGCGTTGCCAGGTTACCATGCTGGATACCATTGGCTCAGAGGAGGATATGCTGTATTTTTTGAAAGATGGCCGGGCAAATCTGATCTCAGATGCGATCTATCCCGCAGGGGGCAAATATCACCCCAGAGTTTACGGGGCTTTTCGAAGCTTCTTACTGCTTACGTGCGTGATAAAAAAGATTTTTTCCATAGAAGATGCTGTGTATAAGATGACAGCAAAACCGGCGCAGGTGCTGGGTCTCCCTCTGGGTACCCTGGAAAAAGGAATGCCCGCAGATATCAATGTATTTCATCTGGACCAGTTAAGCGTTCATGCAGATTTCCAGAATCCAAACCAGTATTGTACAGGATTTGATTATGTGCTGGTGGGCGGAGAGATTGCGGTAGCCCATGACGTGTGGAGAAATTCCAAAAGCGGCAGGATCGTGCGGAAACAACAGTGATAAGTGAAGAATGGAAATGTCCGGATTGATGGATTTTTTAAATGTAAATTTCTTCCAGAATAGTTTCTTTCTCATCTGTACATATTAGGAGCATACAGCAATGTTTACTGTTCGCAGGCTGAGTTCCGCCAGGCGGAACGGTCATTTTCGCGAAAGTGGACAGTAACGTGTTTTCAGCTGAAAATAAGAAAAGGAGACAGATGAGATGAAAAAAATGAAACGAATGCTCATAGGTACTTTGCTGGTATTTACATTATGTATGCTTACAGCCTGTGGAAATGACAATAACAATGCAGCGGATGAGGTTCAAAATAATGCAAATGAGGATGCCATTGATAAGGATAACGTGGAGGATGGAACTGCAGAGGATGAAAACATGGTGGATGACGCGGGCGACAGCGTAAATAATGGTGCAGACGGAGCTGGAACTGCTGATACCGCAGTACCAGATGATGCAGGCACTGCTGGAGATGCAGATGTTCCCGGTGATAATGTGACAGACAATAACAATTCCGTTTCCAGTGCCCTTGGCGAAGGTGTAGAAGAATTAGGCGATGGAGTAGCTGATGGTGTCCGTGATGTTGGTGAAGGTGTGGGCAACGCTGTAGAAGATGTTGGAGATGCTGTGGATAATGCAGCGAATGGAAGATAATAAAAAATAGAGGTAAAATGAAAAGGTGTTGAATGAAGAGGGTGTTTCATTCAACGCCTTTTTTGTGATATGATTTCAATAAATTTGTGAGCAAAATACAGGATAGCTACAACTTAATTACAATGCAAGAAAAGGAGGATCATCATGAAATTTCGTCCATGCATAGATATACATAATGGAAAGGTAAAGCAGATCGTAGGAGGAAGCCTGAAGGATGCGGGAAACCAGGCACAGGAGAATTTTGTGTCAGAGCAGGATGCAGCTTTTTATGCTTCCTTATATAAAAGAAAAAGGTCTGAAGGGAGGACATATTATCCTTCTGAACAGTGCGGATTCTGAATACTTCCAGGCTACAAAAGCCCAGGCCATGCTGGCCCTTGGCGCTTATCAGGCGGTCTTCAGATCGGAGGCGGTGTAAACCCGGACAATGCGGCAGATTATCTTGCTGCTGGAGCCAGTCATGTGATCGTCACCTCCTATGTGTTCCGTGATGGCCATATTTCCTGGAAAAATCTGGAGAAGATGGTAGATGCGGCCGGAAAAAAGAACACCTTGTCCTTGATCTCAGCTGTCGTAAAAAAGAGGATGCATACTATGTAGTCACAGACCGTTGGCAGAAATTTACAGAGGAGGAGGTAACTCTGGAACTGATGGAAAAGCTGGGTGCCTATTGCGATGAATTTCTCATCCATGCAGTGGATGTGGAGGGCAAGGCAAAAGGTATAGAAGTTTCCCTGGCGAAGTTGCTTGGTGAATACAATGGGCACCCAGTCACTTACGCTGGCGGCGTTGGCAGCATGGAGGATATCCAGACCATCAAAATGGCAGCAGGCGGAAAAGTGGATGTGACGGTAGGAAGCGCCCTGGATCTGTTCGGTGGCACCATACCATTTGAAAAATTGATAGGTAATTTATAAATGTGAAAAAATTCGTAATTTTTTCAGAAAATGATGTTAATTTTTAGAGTAATGTGTTATAATATACCCATCAAACAGCAAAGGGGATGGAAGCATGAAATTCATTATCAGCGGAAAGAACATCACAGTGACAGACGGGCTTCGTACAGCAGTAGAGGATAAGCTCAGTAAACTGGAAAGGTATTTCACTCCTGACACCGAAGTTGTAGTAACTTTAAGTGTTGAAAAAGAAAGACAGAAAATCGAGGTGACGATCCCGGTTAAGGGCAACATTATCCGTTCCGAGCAGGTAAGCAATGATATGTATGTATCCATCGATCTGGTTGAAGAGGTAATTGAGCGTCAGCTTCGTAAATACAAGAACAAGATCGTTGACAAGCAGCAGGCAGCAGCCAACTTCCAGAAAGCATATCTGGACAAGGACTATGAAGAGGATGAGGAGGTTAAGATCATTCGTACCAAGAAATTCGATATCAAGCCTATGTATCCAGAAGATGCATGTGTTCAGATGGAACTTCTTGGACATAATTTCTTCGTATTCTGCAATGCAGAGACTGATCAGGTGAATGTAGTTTACAAGCGTAAGGGGAATACCTACGGACTGATTGAGCCAGAGGATTAATAGAGATATATCTGTTTGAAAAAATAAAACAGGTGAATAGGAAGGGCATGTGAAAAAACGAAAGTTTTTTTCACATGCCCTTTTTTTTTGCTTTTTACGGAGCAGCTGGAATTGGTTTGGCACTGCTGCAGCTTCATCTGGCAGAAACGGATCAGTATCATGTGACCAGATTTCTGGATGATCCGTTCCCTGATGAAAAAGTGATAAAAATTTGAATTTTAAAGTAATTCTTCAGCAAGCTCCCTGGCGGATAGTACGCGGACAGGGGAGCTTGCTTTCGTCATAAATACTGTAGGCCAGAAATCCGGTTCCATTTTCTAATGGGATGGTATGGGTGTGCATATTCGGATGCAGAGTGAGAATCTCCCGGAAATTTCCGGTGATCCCTTCTCCGGTAAGTTTGACGGCGCTTTCCTTCATAGCCCAGATCAGGCAGAAATCCTGGGGGGGACCTTAGAGAAATAAGCTCTTCCTGAGTGCAGACTCTTCGGATAAGAGATTCCCGGGGCTCGGTGAGCGTCTGGATATCCAGACCAATTTCCCTGTCATGCAAGGCACAGCCTACGAAATTTCCGCTGTGGCTGAGATTAAAAAACGGCATATTTTCCCCTCGGAAAAATGGTTTCCCAGAAGAGGTTTTCTGGAAATCCGGGATTTCCCGGAAACCATATTCCTGTTTAAGTCCATAACGCAAAAGTAGCCAGGCCAGGGCAGAACGCTTCTGGTCTTCCGGCAATTTAAAATGCAGTACATATTCCCGGCGTGCAACAGGCATTGAGAAAATTATCTGGTGAAGCAATTCGTTTGAAATTAAGTCCAGTTCCTGAAAAAGATAAATCATATAAAAATTCTCCTAAAACATAAAATAATTTGAGGCTGATTTTGGGTATAAATTCATTTTACTTTAATATATCATATGGGAGACATATTTTGTTCATCAAATATTTATTGTTTTCCATGACAAAAAGTGTTAAAATAGACTGGTATGTTAAACAAAATAAATAATTTTAAATGAAATGAAATCAGTTATATTACACAATATAGCATCTAAAAAAGATAGACAGGAGTATAAAAGCTAAATGAATATGTTTTCAAAAGTATTCGGGACCCGCAGCCAGCGAGAGGTTAAGCGTATCATGCCTCTGGTTGAGAAAATTGAGAGCCTGCGCCCGGACATGCAGAAGTTAAGCGACGAAGAACTTCGTGGTAAGACAAGAGAGTTTAAGAAACGCCTGGAAGAGGGAGCTACCCTGGATGATCTTTTACCAGAGGCATTTGCCACCGTACGTGAGGCAGCCAAGCGTGTACTTGGAATGGAGCATTACCGTGTACAGCTCATCGGTGGAATCGTACTTCATCAGGGCCGTATTGCCGAGATGAAAACTGGTGAAGGTAAGACCCTTGTAGCTACATTGCCATCCTATCTGAATGCCCTGGAAGGCAAAGGTGTTCACGTTGTCACAGTCAATGATTACCTGGCGAAACGTGATGCCGACGAGATGGGACAGGTTCACAGATTCCTTGGCCTGACTGTAGGCGTGGTACTTAATGACATGAAGCCGGAAGAGCGTCGTGCAGCTTACGGATGTGACATCACATACGTAACCAACAATGAGCTTGGATTTGATTACCTTCGTGACAACATGGTCATCTATAAAGAACAGCTTGTTCAGAGAGATCTTCACTACTGTATCATCGATGAGATCGACTCTGTCCTGATCGATGAGGCACGTACACCTCTGATCATTTCCGGACAGAGCGGCAAGTCCACCAAGCTTTATGAGGTGTGCGATATCCTTGCACAGCAGCTGGAGCGTGGAGAAGCCAGCCATGAGATGACCAAGATGGCAGCTATCATGGGAGAGGAAGTTATCGAGACCGGTGACTTCGTTGTAAATGAGAAAGATAAGATCGTCAACCTTACCGAGCAGGGTATCAAGAAGGTTGAGAAATTCTTTAATATCGAGAACCTGGCAGATCCGGAAAACCTGGAGATCCAGCACAACATCATCCTTGCACTTCGTGCACACAATCTGATGTTCAAGGATCAGGATTACGTTGTAAAAGATGACGAGGTTATGATCGTTGATGAGTTTACCGGACGTATCATGCCGGGCCGTCGTTATTCGGATGGTCTCCACCAGGCAATCGAGGCAAAAGAGCATGTTAAGATCAAACGTGAGAGCAAGACTCTGGCAACGATTACATTCCAGAACTTCTTTAACAAATATGACAAAAAGGGCGGTATGACAGGTACAGCCCTTACCGAGGAGAAAGAGTTCCGTGATATCTATGCAATGGACGTTGTTGAGATCCCGACCAATAAGCCGGTTCAGCGTAAGGATTTAGACGATGCCGTATATATGACCAAGAAAGAAAATTCAATGCAGTTGTCCATTCTGTAAAGGAAGCTCATGCGAAACAGCAGCCTGTACTGGTCGGTACCATTACGATTGAAACTTCCGAGCTTCTCAGCCGTATGCTGAAGAGACAGGGAATCAAACATAATGTATTGAATGCGAAGTTCCATGAACTGGAGGCTGAGATCGTTGCACAGGCCGGACAGGCAGGAGCTGTTACAATTGCTACCAATATGGCAGGTCGTGGTACAGATATCAAGCTTGACGATGTGGCAAGAGCAGCGGGTGGTCTGAAGATCATTGGAACCGAACGTCATGAATCCAGACGTATTGATAATCAGCTTCGCGGACGTTCCGGACGTCAGGGAGATCCGGGTGAATCCCGTTTCTATATTTCTCTGGAAGATGACCTGATGCGTCTGTTCGGTTCTGAGAGACTGATGAAGATCTTTACATCTCTTGGTGTTGCAGAGAATGAACAGATTGAGCACAAGATGCTTTCCAATGCAATTGAGAAAGCTCAGGAGAAGATTGAGTTCAACAACTTTGGTATCCGTAAGAATCTTCTTGATTATGACCAGGTTAACAATGAGCAGCGTGAGATCATCTACAAAGAGCGCCGCCAGGTACTGGATGGTGAGAACATGCGCGATGCCATCTACAAGATGATTACAGATATTGTAGATAATGCAGTAGATATGTGTTTCTCTGATGATGTAGATTCTGAAGAGTGGGATCTGAATGAGTTCAACAGTGTTCTCCGTCAGATTATCCCAATCGAGCCGCTTACAGCTGAGAAGGTTAAGGGCAAGAAAAAAGAATGAGATGAAGCATCTGATCAAGGAGGAGGCTGTGAAGCTTTACGAGGCGAAGGAGTCCGAATTCCCGGAGCCGGAGCAGCTGCGTGAGCTTGAGCGAGTTGTCCTTCTGAAATGCATCGACAGCAAATGGATGGATCACATCGATGATATGGAAATGCTTCGTCAGGGTATCGGTCTGATGGCATACGGCCAGAGAGATCCGGTTGTTGAGTACAAGATGAACGCATTCGAGATGTTTAACAGCATGATCAGCTCCATTCAGGAAGACACCGTAAGAATGCTGTATCATGTTCATGTGGAGCAGAAGATCGAGCGTGAGCAGGTTGCTAAGGTTACCGGAACAAACAAGGATGATTCCAGTGCTCCTAAGCCGGTTCAGAGAAAAGAAATCAAAATATATCCGAATGATCCGTGTCCTTGCGGAAGCGGTAAGAAATACAAACAGTGCTGCGGCAGAAAGACTGCTAATGTTTAAATCAGAGTGATTATAGAGAGCGAATTTCCAGAGGCGGGAGGTCTTGGGAATTCGCTCTTTTGCTATTTAATTGGTTGGTCGTTATCCCGTACGCGATTTCACAATGTATATTCACCGCCGCGCGTCGTCCTGGCGTTCCGGCAAGCTAATGACTAACTACGACTAAGACGCTCAGGAAAGCCTTCGCGCCTAAGTCTCCGTAAGTCATGGATCTCGCCTCCACTAAAACCGCTCCTAAAATGCGCGGCTTGCGAATATACATTGCAAAATCGCTGGTTACTGGAAAGGGAAGAAAGAAACAGTAACGACAACAACGCGGGTGGGGTGAAGTAGTTGGTATCCCGCAACTTTATTGTTTTTTTTAATCTATCGTTGTCAAGAAAGTATAGGGAAACCAGTCACTCACCCTCCCCCCTTCGTTAAAAGTTCTTACCAACCAGCAAGTCCCCAGTACACAGCATTTGGGCAATGTGTATTACTCCAGCGAGCCATTTCAGGCGCGTTCCTAGCGAAGGTGAAATCCAGCGCTTACGAAGACTTATGCGTGAGGGCTCTCCCGAACGCATTAGTCGCAGTTAGCGATTAGTTCATCGGAGCGTTGCGCCGGCAGTGAGTAATACACATTGTCCAAATGCGTCCGCATTGAAGAACTTTTAATCAACTAAATAGCAATTATATTGTCTGGCTCGGCGCGGTGCCAAATTGTTTTTATAGGCCCGGGAGAAGGTGGTATAGTCGGAGAAGCCGCTTAACTGGGCGGCCTTCAGAATGGGGGTGCCTTCGGAAATTTTTGTGCGGGCGAGAAGAAGGCGCTTGCTAATGATGTAGTTGTGGATGGTGTAACCGGTTTCCTCCTTGAATTTCCGCATCATGTGATACTTGCTCAGGTAGTATTTCCGCGCAAGGGTTTCAATGGAAAGATCTTCAGTAAGGTTGTGGTTAATATAACGGAGAAGCTCTTCTATCTGGGAATCACTGCTGTAGGAGCGAGCGTCGTAAATGTACTGCTTTTCCAGAAAAATGCGGTTTACATAAACCATGAACTGGGTAAAAAGAGCTGAGCCAAGAAGCTCGCTTCCAAATTTTTTGTCTTTCAGGGCAGCTTCCAGTTCGTAGAGAAGCTGCTTTAATTTTTCCTGAGTGTCAGAGTCCAGACGGATTAGATTGTAACTCCGGTCAATCGCCTTCTGAAAACAGCGGAGTAGTTCTGTGGATTTGATGTCGTCGCGGATCCATAGTACAAAACGTTCGTATGGAACCGAAAAATCAATTTCCGGTTTGTGGATGGCGTGACGGTTCACGAGGAGAATGTCCCAGGGCTTCAGATAGTAGGACTTTCCTTCAATGTGATAGGCAGCCTTTCCGGAAAGAAAGATGATCACCTTGTGAAAATCATGATAATGGTAGGAAAAATTCCCGCTTGGTCTGGTCCTTGATGTGAAAAAGCCGGAAATCCTGCTCCAGATAGCCGGTTTTTTCAGTTGGCTCATTGAAAGAATTCATATGTTATGGCTCCTGTTTTAACTATAGTGTGTATGGAACCGCAAACTTTGCTTGCAGCTACGTTTGCGTAGCGTCATAATTCAATTCTGCGCTTGAAATATGACTTTATTATAAATGAAATACCGCATTTTTTGCAATATATTTCGCAAGTTATTCTATGTACATGGGAAAAATAAATGCTATACTGGATATAAGATGTGATTTGAGAAAAAGATCACGGGTGCTTCGCCAGAAAGGAATTGAAAACAATGAGAGACAGCATTATCATGACAAAATATCAGGGCTTTGGAAATGATTATCTGGTACTGGATGCGAAGAAAAACCAGCTTCAGCTGCAGGGCAAAAAGTTGCGCTTCTTTGCCAGCGGGGATTCGGACTTGGAGCGGATGGTGTGCTTTACGGACCAGTTGACATTAACGGAAAAATGGGAATGCGTATTTTTAATTCCGATGGAAGTGAAGCTGCAATTAGTGGAAACGGTGTCTGTATTTTTTTGCAAAATATCTTATGGATAATGAGTATGTTACAGAGAAAAAAATTTGCCATTGAGACTTTATCAGGAACAATCGAAGTAGAGTGTCTGAATGCCAGAGCGACAGAGTTCCGCGTAAACATGGGCAAAGCCTCTTTCCTTTCCAGAGAGATTCCGGTAACTGGCGAGGTGCGTGAGGTGATCGATGAGCCATTTACATTTAACAAGAAAGAATACAAGGCAACTTGTCTCACAGTAGGAAATCCACACTGCATTATTTTCATGGATCAGGTATCTCAGGAAAAAGTAAGAGAGCTGGGGCCATATGTGGAAAATGCAGATGAGTTCCCGGAAAGAGTGAACCTGCAGATCTGCCGCCAGATTGATAAAGGAAATCTGGATATCGAGATCTGGGAGCGTGGCTCCGGTTACACAAAAAGCTTCCGGTACAGGAAGCTGTGCAGCAGCCATTGCAGCCTACCGAAAAGGTCTGATGGAAAACAGAATCAATGTAAACCAGCCAGGTGGTATGATCCAGATCGACATTAAAGAAGATGGAACTATTTTTATGACAGGAACTGTTGGATATATTGCAGAGATGAGCGTGGCTGAAAGCTTTTTCTCATAGAAAGAAAATATGGTGTATGGCGCATCCAAACGGCCGTGTCTGTGTAGCAAAACGGCTGTTCTAAAACGTATTTGTGACCGCCAGAGGGCGCAAAATGCAGATATGGCAGAAAAGATAAATAAAAATGAAATTTAAAGGCTGCCAAAGGGAAATGATACACAGTATAATTTTTGTGCATCGCGTAGGAAGGCGGTGCAGCAGATGAAAAAATCAGACAAGTCAATATGGCAGTTACTTAATTTTCGATGTACGAGAATCCAGGTATAGAAGTAAGAAGACTTCCGTGCCTGGATTTTTTTGCTGCAAATGAGTGTGCTGTCTGTAAGCGATGTCATTATATCTGAAGAGAGGAAAGTAATTAAAATATGGAGACAGAATCAGCTTGTCGGTATACGGAAGCCCACTCTTGTTGATAAAAAAGTGCAATGTCTAAACTAAAAAGATAGACATTTCTAACGCGATTCTGTAAAATAAACAAAGGTTAGAAAATACTAATAATAGTTAAATGAGGAGGAAGAGGATGGCTGACAAAAAGTTATTAAGAAAAATTGCTCCGATCATTATGAGTGCAGCTGTAGCGATGACCAGTTCACCAGTTGGAGTAATGGCAGAAGATTTTACTTCTGGTGAAGTGTCTGTTGAGGTTTCTGATGAGACTATATATGATTCTGATGAGATTTCAGACGACTATGACGAATCATCAGAGGCTGACGATTCAGCAGATTTTGGTACAGACACAGAGGATGGTTTTGAATCTGGAGAAGCCGCAGAAGAGGAGTCTGGATTTGAGGACGGCGAAACCGGAGACACAGAAGATGCTTTTTTTAGCAAACACTGAGGGCGAAACCAACAATGAAGCGGGAGCTGTGAAAACAGTGGAGGATGGTCAGATCGTACTGATGAACATTCCCTATGAAGCTTTTTACAGATCTGAGTTGAAAAACAATGATGTAAAAGTAGATGCATTTACATCCGCGACGAAAGCAAAAACAAAGATGAGCGGCGTGATGAATGGAAATGCTGCTTATCATACAAGCGCGGAAGGAAATGAACTTGCAGGTGTTACTTTTCCGGTAAAAGTGAATAAAGCTTCTGATTTGGAAAATTTTAAACAGATTACAGACAGCACTACTATAGAGATTACTACGAACATGAAAGGCCAGGTAAGTACTAATACATATACTGGTGCAGCGGCTCTTATTGAACAGCCAAGCTATACTTATTATGTTCCGGCAGAAACTCTTGCATATTACAAGGAAATGAGCGTAGATGAGAACGGAAATATTTCTTTTGGCGCTGTTCAGGGAATGTCCGAACAGAATGTTAGTGTGAATGCTGAATTAAAGCTTAATTCCAAATATGGAGATTATCAGCTCGAGCTGGATGAGACAGCAGTAAAGGCAGTAGTAAATGCATCTAATGGTGATAAGATTTATGGTGTAATCATTAATACAACAGACGGAACCACTTATGCACTCCGTCATCTTGAGAATATCTGGAAAGGAAAAGAACTTGCATGGAGCACCGGCTTTACAACAGAATCTCACGGTTGCCCAATAAGCTCTGACCACTACAAATCCATGATGGGAAAAACTATTTCCAGCGTAACGTACTATACGGATAAGGGGGAAATTAATTTTGATATTCCAGATACTTATGTTCCGGTAAAACAGGTGTGAGTGCAACCGTTGACAACATCAAGGTAACAGATGCAGAGGTTAAAGTTGAATTATCTGAAGCACTTCCATCTGATTATTCAAAAGAAATATGCAGTTGATGATGTGGAAGCAGCGACAACAGAGACAGGAGTAAAGGTTACAAATCTTACACCTGGAACACATACTCTGACAATTTCCGATGCAAATGGAAAATATGCTCCTGTCAGCGCTACTTTTACAGCAACAACAGATACTGTAATGGCTTCCTATGATGAGTATGAAGGAAAACTGGTTGCTGCGGCAGATATTACCGCTGAGCAGTTTGTTGCATTTACCAAAACAGTTTCAAAAGTAAAAATTGGTGACCAAGAGTATGCTGCAAGCGGAAAAGGTGCTGTGAAGATTGTTCAGGAGGATGGAACTCTTGATTATTCTAAAACAGCTGTAAACGATGGAGATACAGTAGTTGTAAGTGCTGCCGGATACCCAGATGTAACATTTGTTTACAACGAAAACGTATATGTATACGCAGGTCTTACATGGGCTGAGTACTGGGCTTCCGAGGATGTATACAATGCAGGCTCCACCGCTTCTTCTGAAGAAAAAAAGACAGAAGAGGTGAGTCAGACCTTGGAGCATTTGATGCTGTAACAAGAGCAACTGCAAACCATGGCCTTCACAGAGGAAGCTTCCAGGCAATCGCGGTTCTTAATGGAAAAACAGTTTCCCACTGGAGCGCAGACGGAAAAACAGTTTATTATGCCGATGGAACATCAGAAGTATTTAACCGGAACAATGTAACCGGATATACCGTAACTGGCCTGAAATATGTACCGGTTGAGATTAAGAGAGCTGACCTTGCTGCTTTTGCAGAAAGTCATGCAATTGTAAAAAATGGCGGACAGCTGATCGGCGGTTATGGCGAGAAAGAACTGAAATCCTATGAAGCCGTTGCAAATGTAACTGCAAATACAAATGGTTTGAAAAAAGCTACAAAAGCTGAAGATGGAAGCTTTGTAATCGGAGCAAGACAGAACGGAACTGAGTCTGGTATCAAAGATGCAGAGCTGAAAGTGGCAGACGGAATTACAGCAGCTGTAAAGCCTGGAAATGGTTCCTATGGTGAGTTCCTGAGAGTTGACCTGACTGGAAACTATGGCGATCTTGGTGCACATATGCAGTCTGTTGAGTGGGCATATTATGGAAATGATTCCACTTATACAAACAGACTTGCAAACTATGGAACAAAATTTGCAGCTGATAACTGGATGCATAAAATGATGGGTATCCAGCTTGGTCTTACAGAATCTGGAAGATGCAAGCTTCCGGAAGGAACTGACGGAACTGGTTACTGGATCCTTACTGTTCATGCCCTTGGATACCAGGATTACGTTGTAAAATTCCAGGCAACAGCTGAGAATATTGCAAAACCTGCAGGTGATGCAGATTCCACACCACTGGAAAACATTATCGCAGAAGCAAAAGCCCTGAATGAGGCTGATTATACTCCGGAGAGCTGGGCTGCTGCAAAAGACAGCATTGCAAATGAGCTTGAAGAGTGCGAGGAAATGCTTGCAAATATTAAGAATCAGACAACTTATGGCGTAGAAGAGCAGATCGGACATTTAAGAGAAGCTCTTAACATGCTTGTAAAAAAAGCTCCGTCTCCAACTGTAACGCCGGCACAGCCGACTGCAACACCAGTCCCGGCAAAGCCGACCGCAACACCGACCCCGGCACAGCCAACTGTAGCACCTACACAGCCAACTGCAACTCCGGCACCGACTGCAGCACCGGCCAAAGGAATTACAGCAACTGCAAAAAGCTTCCACAATTTACACCAAAGGAAAAACCTCTACAACCATTACGGTTGTAAAAAAATGATGTAACAGGAAAAGCTAAATTCACATCCAGCAATAAGAAAGTTGCTACTGTAACTTCCAAGGGTGTTGTAAAAGCGAAAAAAAAGCAGGAAAGACAACCATTACTGTAAAGGTTGGAAATTACACTAAGAAAGTAGTAATCCAGGTTAAGAAACCTTCTCTGAAGCTTGCAAAATCTTCTGCAACAATCAAGAAAGGCAAAACAGTAAAAATCAAAGCAACCGCAACACCATCCGGAAAAAGTAACATACAAGTCCAGCAACAAGAAAGTAGCGACTGTTACTGCAAAAAGGTGTTGTAAAAGGTAAGAAGAAAGGTACTGCAACCATCACTGTTACAAGTAATGGGGTATCTAAGAAATTCAAAGTAAAAGTAAAATAATTGGTAACCATTCAGAAGGTACTGAACAGTTACAATAATTGTTACAAAGTTTTTACTGGTAACAAATAAGACTTGTGTGAAACAAGGCAAAGGAACGGGGGCCGTTTTTAACAGCCCCTGCTTTTGCTTGTAAAAAGAAACTTATTTTGCTACATATTTTAACAGGAGACAGCATGAAAAAAACGAGACAGTGATAAGAATCCTTTTGAAAAAAAGAATCTGGTGAAACTTGCTCCAGCAGCAGTGGTTATTGCGGCTGTGGCTGCAGCAGGTGCTCAGGCTGGCAGCAGTGGAAAAGAAGTGACTGCTGAAACCAGAGAGGTTGTAAAATCCCAGGATCTGGAATCGCTTCTGAAAACAGCCTATTCCTATGAGGCAGCAGATGACGAGGCAGAAGAGGAGAGTCTGCTGAAAGCAGGCAAGAACACATCATTAGCTTCTTCAAAGAAAAAAACCTCCAAAATTTCAAAGAAAAAAGTGGTATAAAAAAAGGAAGCTCAAAGACCCTTCCAGTAAAAAACGGCTGCATCTTCAGGGGTAGGTCAGGGCTCCACCACTACACCAACTACAGAAGTTCCGGAAGGCGGCTATAAAGATGGAACTTACCAGGGAAGCGGAACTGGCTTTGGAGGAACGATTACCGTACAGGTAACTGTATCAGGTGGGAAAATCACAGCTGTTGATATATTGAGTGCCTCTGGAGAAACAGGCTCTTATTTTGCCTCTGCACAGGGCGTTGTAAGTAAGGTTTTATCAAGCCAGTCCCCGAATGTGGATGCAGTCAGCGGTGCAACTTATTCCTCAAACGGGATTATCCAGGCAGTACAGAATGCCCTTTCACAGGCAGGAAACAGTGATTCTGCCACACCGGCTGCCACACCAACTCCAACGCCAACGCCAAAACCTGCAAAGAAACCGAAGAAAGATACTTCTGTCAGCTATAAAGATGGCGTATATGAGGGACAGGCAGAAGGCTTTGATGGAATCGTAACGGTAAAGTTTACAATAAAAAATGGAAAAATCAAAAAAATAAGCAACACAAATACAGACACACCTGAATTTTTTAATAAAGCATGGAAAACAATCAAGTCCAATGTGATTTCCAGACAGAGTACTTCTGAAATTGATACTGTAAGTGGTGCAACATTTTCTTCCAATGGAATTCTCGGAGCTTTATCCCAGGCTCTTTCAAAGGCTGATCAATCAGGAACTACAGACTCAAAGGAAGAAGATATAACTCCAACCCCGACTGCTGTACCTGATGAAACTGTAACACCAATTCCAACGGAGATTCCACATCCTACCAAGACTCCGGATAATCCGTCAGATGAACAGCCGGTTGTAAAGCTTTTGAAAGATGGTACCTATACAGGGTCTGCAATGGGATATTCTGGAAAGGTTAACATAACACTGACAATTAAAGACGGAAAAATTACGGAAGTAACCAATACAAACTCAGATACCAGAAGCTTTTTCAATAAGGCATGGAGATCCATACAGCCTAAAATACTGGAAAAGCAGAGTACAGAAGGAATTGACACTGTAAGTGGTGCAACATTTTCTTCTATGGGAATTCTGGATGCGTCCAAAATAGCATTGGAGCAGGCAAAAAATACAGAGGTACAGCCTTCAGTAACGCCAGAGCCCACTGAGGCGCCGGATTCCACCGAGAAGCCAGAACCCACAAATACGCCAAAAGCCGACTTCTGTTCCGGAACCAACGACTGCACCGGAGCCTACAGCTGTACCAGAGCCTACTGAAACGCCAGAGCCAACTTCTGTACCGGAACCGACGGATACACCAGAGAATTCTGTAACGCCGGAACCCACAGCTACGCCAGAACCCACGCCTGTGCCTGCTGGTGCATATACAGATGGAACCTACACTGGTATTGGAGAAGGTAATGACGGACCAGACAGTGTACAGGTTACCGTAACAATATCCGGAGGACAGATTGTGGGAGCAACTTATTTTTCCTATGATGATGAAGAATATGCAGATACAGCCTGGGAGGGAATTCTTGGACAGGTTATGGGAAAGCAGTCCGCAGACAGTGTAGATACAGTATCTGGATGCACATATTCTTCCCAGGGATTTATTCAGTCATTTAGAAATGCATTAAATCAGGCAAAAGGAGCATAACCCATGAAATACCAGAGTTTTATTATGAGAGTTTTATGTCTGCTTCTGATCGTTGGCGCCGTCCTTGGCTACAACTCCATGCAGAAAAAAGACAGTGATACCGAAAAAGACCAGCAGATCGCCAGTCTGACAACCAGAGTGGAGGCCTTGGAAAAACAGCAGGATGAGATATTAAGTGCCCTTGAAGAGGCTGCAAAAGCGCAGGAAGAGGCGAAGAAAAAAAGCAGAAGAGGAAGCGAAGAATCAAAAAGCACAGGAGAAAGAAATATCTTCCGGGGTAATGCTTCCGAGGACGCGAAAAAGATGACGAAAATACAGATGAGACAGAGGCTGAGAACGCTTCTTCTGAGGAAGAAAGTGAAGATCTTGTCTACAAAAACGGAACCTACACAGGAGACGGCCAGGGCTTTGGCGGCAACATCCAGGTTCAGGTTCCACTTGAAAATGACACGATTACAGACATTCAGGTGGTAAGTGCACCAGGCGAAGACTCTGCATACCTTTCCCAGGGACAGGGCGTGATCAGCACCATTCTGGCTTCCCAGAGTACAGACGTTGACACCATTTCCGGCGCAACCTTCAGTTCCACTGGAATTATCAACGCTGTAAATGATGCACTTGGAAAGGCGGAAAATCAATGAAAAAGAGACAGAGAAAAATCCGGCTGATCCGCGCCGGCATCCAGCTTCTGTTTTTCATTTTGCTCCGGCACTTTTTTCCACGGCATTCGCAGGCGTGAAGTCCATTTTTCAGGCAATCGCAGCACATCAGACAATCAGCTGGAATTCCTTTCTGGATGTGACTGCCGTGCTGCTGGTGGTAACCTGCCTGTTCGGACGGCATTTCTGCGGATATGCCTGCGCATTTGGTTCCCTTTGGGGATGCATTGTATGAGCTGACTGTGTTTATCCGCCAGAAGGTTTTTCATAAAAAAGGCCGTCACGGATATTCAGAAAAAAGCCATTCGTATTTTGCAGAAGGTGAAATATATCTGGCTTCTGGTGCTCCTTGTATCTATCCTTACCGGCTGGTACAGCAAGCTTCAGGGCATGAGCCCATGGGATGTGTTTTCCATGCTCACCGCTGGCAGACTTCCCGGCGCCGCCTACAAGGTGGGGATTGTGCTGCTGCTTCTGATCATGATCGGAATGTGCACCCAGGAAAGATTTTCTGCCAGTTCCTCTGCCCAATGGGCGCGATTTTTTGCTATAATGCCTATAGCACCCTCTGCACTGTTCAACCGTGACAGAAGCACCTGTCCGGCGAAATGCGGAGCCTGCAAAAAGCGCTGTCCTGCTCATCTGGACATTGACGGTGATACCCTTCTCTCAGGAGAATGTATCTGCTGCCACGCCTGCCAGGGAATCTGCCCGAAGAAGAATATCCGGATCGGGATTCCGAAGATGAAAGATGAGAGCTCTTTTTAAACACGCGCTTGGAAAAGATGGGCGAAAGCTATTGGAAAGTAAGAGAAAATAAAATCAGAAAGAACAGGATATGAGTAAAAAAGAAGTAAAGTAAGATTTCAGAATGAATTCGATTTAATTAAGGTACATTATAAAAAAGCAGTCCAGAGGTCAATCACTTACCTGCTTGGATATGTTTAATGGGAGAAGGCATTTGAGAAAGAGAAGTGCGGCAGGAATCCTCTGGGGCAGCCTGCTTCTCACTGTCATTTCCGCAACAGTACTGGGAAAAACAACTACAGTTGTTTATGCATCTGACGTGGAAAAATACACCAACGCAGATTTCGCAATGGACACGGTAGTTTCCGAAACCCTTTATACCTCAGGCGAGGACATCAACACCCAGATTGGCGAAAAGCTCCGCGAAATGGAAACCACCCTCCTTTCCTGGACAGAGGAAAACTCCCAGATTTCTCAGTTGAACAATGCTGATGGCAAGACCATGGAAGTTTCTGATGATCTTGCCGCCGACCTTGAGAAAATCCGCCAGCTTTCCCAGGATTCCAACGGTGCTTTTGACCCCACCCTTGGAAAAATTATCCGCCTGTGGGACATTGCCGGCGAGAACCCTCATGTCCCAGATCAGTCCGAAATCGACACCCTTCTTCCCGAAGTGGGCTACGAGAAAATTCAGGTGGACGGAAACAATGTAACCCTTCTTGATGGCTGTACCCTGGATCTTGGTGCCGTTGGAAAAGGCATGGGCTGTGATTTGATCATGGATTACCTGCAAACCCAGCCAGATGTCTTCGGTATGATCCTGAACCTTGGCGGCAGCAGTGTCATGACCTACGGCGAAAAGCCAGACGGCTCCTCCTGGAAAGTAGCCCTCACCGATCCCCGTGACACGGAAGGCGACTATCTTGGAGCCATTACCCTGGACGCCAACCAGTTCCTTTCCACCTCCGGCGACTACGAAAAATACTTCATAGAAGATGGAATTCGCTACCACCACATTCTGGATCCAAAGACCGGCTATCCTGTACAGAACGGTCTCACCTCCATCACCATCGTCTGCGACCAGGGTTATCTGGCCGACGGCCTTTCCACCGCCTGCTTCGTCCTGGGTATGGACGCGGCCAAACCTCTTTTAGAGAAATATGATGCAGAAGCCGTATTCGTAGATGAAGACAAAAATGTGTATGTGACAAGTGGATTGATGGATAAATTCGAATTAATGAAAGACGGATACACAGTAAACGAAGCATAAGTTGTCCATGATAGATTCGTAGAAAATGATAGCTTACGGAATAACGAAAAGAGCTCCAGAGAATAGTCAAAAACTATCGCCAGGAGCTCTTTTTCAACTAACAGCATTTGGGCTGAATATATTCAGCCCAGATGCGTACGGTGGTAACATCTCACGGAATTCTCTTAAGAACTTCCTTCGTCAGCACTCCAATCAGCAGTCCTGTAATCACTCCCGACACCATCAGCGCCGGAGCATAATAATACAACAGTCCCACCGTATGCGTTGCCGGAATCGCCACCAGCAGCTGACCGATGTTATGGGAAACGCCACCAGCCACACTTACACCCAGCTGCCCGAATCCAATCTTATTTTTCACAAAAACCATCACAATCAAACTAAGGGTCGCCCCCGCCAGACTATACATAATACTGGAGCCGCTTCCAAACATAAAACCGATAATAAAAATTCTCACAATGGAAACCAGCGCCGCTTCTTTCCACGTATACCTCTCCAGCACAAAAAGCACCGCCAGATTTGCAAGCCCCAGCTTCATTCCAGGAATTCCCGCAAAAAACGGAATCAACGACTCCACATACCCGAAAATAATGGCAATGGCTGCAAACAGCCCAAGATACGCTGTCTTTTTCTGATTCATCACTTACACCACTGCGTCAAATTCACTTTCGGAATCCTGTGAATCTGAATCGCCCTCTCCCTGAATGACTACTCTGTTTGGCAGGCACACAATATATCCGCCTGCACTGCCCACTGCCGGCTGCTTCATGCAAAGACGATCCGGACAGTCTGCCTCTGTCATCTTTACCTCGCCGTCCTTAATTTCACACACATTGGTATCCCCAATCTGGATCACCTGATCCTCCGCCAGTGAATAAGTCCCATAAAGCTTCCCGTCCACCGTAATCTGGATCGACCCATGAGTTCCATGTGGAACCGCATAAACAAAAATACAAAGTGCCACTGAAATAACCAATAGTGCACCAATAAATACCGCTTTTTCTTCTTCAAAAATGATACCTCTTCATTAATAGCTTTAACCAAAATCATCATATCATAGAACCATGTTCCACAAACGAACCATTAGTTTATGATATAAGAAATACAGAGATTTTTCAACCTATTCTAAAAATCCATTTTTGAGAAAAAATCGCAACAGAGAGAAAGACTGTTATTCACAGAGGAAACGGTAACGGGTGGCTGTTCCTTTCCACATCGCTTTTTTATTGTAATTTCCCACGGAATATGCTATTGTATAGTTTGAAAGTCTGTGTGCCGTGCGGATCGCGGGAATGATTTTTCAAACACGTTCCAGGCCGGCGGCATTGTTGAAGAAATGTAACGATTCAGAAAACACTGGACAGTTACACAGAAATATTAGAAAGAAGGTGAAGCTGTGGTTGAATTAGATCAGTTCAAGAGTATTCTTGCAACATATACAGAGCCATTAGTGGAAGTGAGGGATTCACTTTGACCTCGCTAACAAAGAAGAAAGCGGGTCGAAGAATTAGAGCGCGAAATGGAGGCGCCTGATTTCTGGGATAATGCGGAAGCATCCCAGAAGAAAATGAAAGAATTAAAAGACATGAAAGATGACATGGAGACCTATCAGAATCTGGTTACACAGATGGAAGATATGGAAACCATGATCGAGATGGGATATGAGGAAAATGATCCGTCCATGATCGAAGAAATCCAGGAAATGCTGGATGAGTTCCAGGCACAGTTTGACAGTATCCGTGTGAAGACACTTCTTTCAGGAGAGTATGACGGTGAGAATGCCATTATCAAACTGAATGCAGGAGCTGGTGGAACAGAAGCCTGCGACTGGTGCAGTATGCTGTATCGCATGTATACACGCTGGGCTGAGCGCAAGGGCTTTTCAATTGAAGTTCTGGACTATCTGGACGGTGATGAGGCTGGTATCAAATCTGTTACCTTCCAGGTAAACGGAGAGAACGCATACGGACTTCTGAAGTCTGAGAAAGGTGTTCACCGTCTGGTGCGTATTTCACCGTTCAATGCAGCGGGAAAGAGACAGACCTCTTTTGTGTCCTGCGATGTCATGCCGGATATTGAGGAAGATCTGGACGTAGAAGTCAATGATGAGGACATCCGTATTGATACCTACCGAAGCAGTGGTGCCGGCGGACAGCATATCAACAAGACATCCTCTGCCATCCGTATCACCCATTTCCCAACAGGAATCGTGGTACAGTGTCAGAATGAACGTTCTCAGCATATGAATAAAGATAAGGCTATGCAGATGCTGAAGGCGAAGTTATATCTTCTGAAGCAGCAGGAGGCAGAGGCCAAGAAGCTTTCCGGTATCCGCGGTGAGGTAACGGATATCGGCTGGGGAAATCAGATCCGTTCCTACGTTATGCAGCCATATACCATGGTCAAAGATCACCGTACCAATGAAGAAACCGGAAATGTAGATGCAGTTATGGATGGTGCCATTGATATCTTTATTAATGCATATCTGAAATGGATCGCACTTGCGAAGAGACCTGCAGAACAGCAGTAAAAGCATGCTGCTGTTCACAAAGGGAACGGTAACAGGGTAAGGCCAGCTTCCGGATTATGTCTGGATACAGCGGCTGTAATGGCAGAGATTTGCAGGGCGCAGTGAAAGTGGAAGGAAATGCAGGATGCCAAAGACAACAGATAAGAATAAATATTTTGTAGTAAAAGAGCGGGCTGTGCCAGAGGTGCTTCTGAATGTAGTTGCAGCGAAGAAGCTTCTGGAATCAAAGCGGGCAGCTACGGTTCAGGAAGCTGCAGACGCTGTGGGAATCAGCCGAAGCTCTTTCTATAAATATAAAGATGATATTTTTCCCTTCCACGAGGAAGCCAAGGGAAAGACCATCACATTTATTATACAGATGGATGATGAGCCGGGAATTTTATCCAATGTTCTTCGGGCTATTGCAGAAAACCATGGCAATATTCTGACCATACATCAGAGTATTCCCATCAGTGGTATTGCCACTCTTACCTTAAGTGTGCAGATCCTTCAGGGAGAAGGGATGCTGAGGCACTGGTGGATGACATTGAACAGATGGAAGGAATCCATTATTTAAAAAAAAATTTTAGGCAGGGAGTAACGGACAGATGATAAATATTGCAGTGTTAGGATATGGCACAGTTGGAAGCGGTGTAGTAGAAGTCATCCGCACCAATCATGAATTGATTAACAAAAGAGCCGGGGAAGAGATTAAGATCAAATATGTACTGGATCTTCGTGAGTTCCCTGGAGATCCGGTAGAAGAGATTCTTGTTCATGACTTTGAGCAGATCGTAAACGATCCGGAAGTTAAAATTGTAGTAGAAGTAATGGGAGGAACCGGTGCTGCCTATACTTTTACAAAAAGAGCACTTGAAGCCGGCAAGAGTGTGTGTGTACCTCAAATAAAGCTCTGGTTGCCCAATACGGTCCTGAGCTTATGGAAATTGCAAAAGAGAAAAAGATCAACTTCCTTTTCGAGGCAAGCTGTGGCGGTGGAATCCCGATCATTCGTGCCATCAACGGTTCTCTTACCGCAGATGAGATCGATGAGGTCAGCGGAATTCTGAACGGAACTACTAACTATATGCTGGATAAGATGATCACAGAAGGCGCTGATTTCAATACTGTTCTGAAAGAGGCTCAGGAAAAAGGCTACGCAGAGGCTGATCCTACCGCTGACGTGGAAGGACAGGACGCATGCCGTAAGATTGCCATTCTTTCCTCTCTGGCATATGGAAAATTCCTGAATTTTGAAAAAAAATGTTTATACAGAAGGAATTACAAAGATCACACCAGAGGATATGGAATACGCAAGAGAAATGGGCAGAAGCATCAAGCTTCTTGGCACAAGCAAGAAATTGGGAGACGATTCCTTCTACGCACTTGTAGCACCTTTCCTTGTTGGACAGGATAATCCTCTTTATGGCGTAAAAGGTGTGTTCAACAGTATTTTTGTACATGGAAATATGCTTGGCGATGCCATGTTCTATGGAAGCGGAGCTGGCAAGCTTCCTACTGCCAGTGCAGTTGCAGCAGACGTTGTGGAGGCTGCAAAGCATCTTCATGATACCATTCCAAATAACTGGAGCAATGAAGAGATGACCCTGATGGAGCCGGATTCTGTAGAAGGCCGTTTCTTTGTCCGTGTGAAGGATACTTCCCTGGATGAGGTGGATAAGGCTTTTTGGTAAGGTTGAGGCTGTGATCGAGCCGGATTCCCTTCCGGAAGAATTTGGTTTTATTACCAGACTTATGACACAGGGCGAGTACAAAGCGCGTGTGAAAGCGCTTGGAGAGAATGTTCTGGGCATGATCCGCGTGAAAGACTGATAACATGAAACCGCAGTTATTCAGGTAATGGGCAGCTGCGCGAAACTGTCTGTATGCGCAGATAAAAAATAAAACTGACAGCGTGAAAGGAAAAACTATGCTGATAGTTAAGAAATTCGGCGGTACTTCCGTTGGGGACAAACAGAGAATGTATAATGTTGCCAACCGTTGTATCGAGGAATATAAAAAAGGAAATGACGTGGTGGTGGTTTTGTCCGCCATGGGAAAATATACAGATGAGCTGATCCGTATGGCTCATGATATGGACGACAAGCCTCCGAAGCGTGAGATGGATATGCTCCTTACCATCGGTGAGCAGATGTCCGTATCTCTGATGGCCATGGTAATGCACAAGCTGGGCGTTCCGGCGGTTTCCCTGAATGCTTTTCAGGTTTCCATGCATACGACAAGCAGTCATGGAAATGCACGTTTAAAAAGAATTGATACAGAGCGTATCCGCCGTGAGCTGGATGCACGCAGGATCGTCATTGTCACCGGCTTTCAGGGAGTTGACAAGTATGACGATTATACGACTCTTGGAAGAGGCGGTTCTGATACCACTGCCGTGGCACTGGCAGCAGCGCTTCATGCAGACGCCTGCGAGATTTATACAGATGTGGACGGCGTTTATACAGCCGACCCACGTAAGGTTCCAAATGCCAGAAAGCTGAAAGAAATCACATACGATGAGATGCTGGATCTGGCAACGTCAGGAGCGGGTGTGCTTCACAACCGTTCTGTGGAAATGGCGAAGAAATACGGAGTGCCCCTTTGTGGTGCGCTCCAGCCTGAATGACAGTGAGGGTACAGTAGTGAAGGAGGTAACAACCGTGGAGAGAATGCTGATCAGCGGTGTTGCGCTGGATACAGACGCTGTGAGGATCGCAGTACTGGGACTTCGTGATGTGCCAGGTGTTGCATTTAAGGTGTTTGATACCCTTGCAAAGAAGAATATTAACGTAGATATTATTCTGCAGTCTGTCGGAAGAGAGGGCAGAAAGGACATTTCCTTTACCGTAAATAAGGATGATCTGGATGATGCAGTTGCCACTCTGGAGGAGAGCCAGGAGCGCCTTGGCTTCAAGGGAGCTTCACTCTGAGCGCAATATCGCCAAGCTTTCCATTGTTGGCTCCGGTATGCTCAGCAATCCTGGCGTGGCTGCAAAGATGTTTGAGAGCCTTTATAATGAGGGCGTAAATATCAACATGATCTCTACATCCGAGATCCGTATTACCGTCCTGATCAATGAGAAAGACGGAATCAGGGCTATGAATGCAGTACACGATGCTTTCGGCCTTGCCGACTGATCAAATATACATTCTAAGGAGGAATTTCTGTATGAAAAGAAAAGTATTGGGAGTGCTTTTTACAGCAATGTGCCTGTGTGCGGTTCCGTCCGCGGCTTATGCAGAGGCACAGGAAGCCGAAACTACAGAGGCAGCAGGAGAGGCTGCTGATGAGCCTGAGGCTGGTGCAGAAACGGTTACAGAGCTGTCCGACAGCCTGTACGATTTTCAGGTGAAGATCGGGGATAAGGTTTACCAGTTCCCTATGTATTACCAGGATTTTGCAGCAGACTGGACACTTGGCAAGAACGAGGACCCGGAGATGGGCGTTGGAACCAATTCCTATGGTTCCATCAGTTTTTACAAAGGGGACGACCGCGTTTCCGTAGATGTGATCAATCTTGGAATCAACCAGCTGCCATTAAACCAGTGTCTGGTAGCAGGAATTGATATTGATGCAAGCTATGATTTTGATGTGGCGGCTACTCCTGTAGAACTGCCTGGCGGAATCGTAATGGGAAAATCCAATTTTGATGATATCAAAGCTGCTTATGGTGATCCAAGCGATACTTACGAGGGAGACCTGTATACCAAGTATTCCTACTCGAAAGATTATTACGAGGAAGTTCATTTCTATGTATATAAGGATGACAATACTCTGAAGCAGGTAGATATGCGTAACTTCGTAGAGCCAGAAGGATATGACAAGGGAAGTGTAAGCGAGGAAGTTCCAGAAATCGTATCTTCCTATACCGCTCCTACTGAGCTGGGAGATGATCTGCTGGCTCCACAGTTGGAATTCTGCGGAGATCTTTATTCCCTTCCGGCTCCGGTGTCTGCATTCCTTGAGAATGGCTGGGAGCTTCAGGATGTGGAAGATGGCGCTTATGTGGCTGGCCGGGATCTGGAATTTGTAGACATGATGAAGAATAACCAGAGTGTGCATTTCAGTGTTTACAATTTTACCCAGGATGCAACTGCCATCGAGAACTGTTTTGTACGGGAGCTTGAGGTAGGCAATTACGACAGTGATGCTTTACCCTTACTCTTTCCGGTGGATTTACCCTGGGTGCGAAGAAGGCGGACCTGATCGCAGCTGCAGAGGAAAAAGGCTATGCGTGTGATGAGGACGGAGATTACCTGAATATTTATAAGACTGCAGATACCAAGATTGACAACCGGGCACAGTTCTGGTTTAACAAGGATGAGGATCCGGATACAGTGGCAAGTGTTGCGTACAGAAATGAAATTCTTCCAGAATAAGGGAGAACCCGATCTGGAGGTTTTGCAAAATTAGTAACAGGAGGGAAATATGAGCGACTATGTGATCAGCTGCTGTTCCACAGCAGACCTTACGAAAGAACATTTTGAGAAAAGAAATATTTCCTATATCTGCTTTCATTATGAACTAAATGGAAAAGAATATGCAGATGATCTGGGACAGTCTATGCCATTTGACCAATTTTATAAGGCCATGCAGGATGGTGCATCCACCAAGACTTCCCAGGTAAATGCAGATGAATTCGAAGAATATTTCGAAGGATTTCTGAAAGAGGGAAAAGATGTGCTCCATGTCTGCCTGTCTTCAGGAATTTCTGGCGTTATCAATTCAGCTAACGTTGCAAAAAGCGGATCTGGAGGAAAAATATCCGGGGCGTAAGATCCTGGTGGTGGATTCTCTGGGAGCATCCTCCGGATATGGGCTTTTTATGGATAAACTTGCAGACCTTCGGGATGAGGGCAGACCCATTGAGGAGGTTCATGCCTGGGCGGAGGAACACAAGCTGAACCTGCATCACTGGTTTTTTTCCACAGATCTTACGTTTTATATCAGAGGAGGCCGTATTTCCAAGGCCAGCGGCTTTTTCGGCACGATGCTGAATATCTGCCCGCTGCTGAATATGGATGATCAGGAAAACTGATCCCAAGATTTAAGATCCGTACCAAGAAAAAAAGGTGATCCGGGCTGTTGTAGACAAAATGGAAGAGTACGCTGAGGGCGGACTTGACTATAGTGGGAAATGTTATATTTCCCAGTCCGCATGTATAGAGGATGCCAGGGAAGTGGCAAGGCTGGTGGAAGAGCGTTTCCCGAAATTAAATGGGAAGGTTGAGATCAACAACATCGGAACCACCATCGGGAGTCATACAGGTCCTGGTACGGTAGCGCTGTTTTTCTGGGGAAACAAGAGAACGGCGTAATTAAAAAATTACAGATGTCAGATGGAAGAATGCTATATTGGGAAACAACTGGCATGGCTTAATGGAGCAAAAGTGAAAACAGCGAAATGGTGCTGCATATATCTGGCCGGGATGCATCAGAATCCCGGCCTGCTGTTTCACTGCAAAGGAGAATGATGATTATGAAAAAAAGTACGAAGGAGATCAAACTGCAGGCCAAAAAGCATTGCAGGGACATGTTGGAACTGTGCTTCTGGGGCTTTTTGGCAGTATATGGCCTGAATATGCTGGGAACCATTCTTTCTACTAATTTATTTTCCGGAACATCCCCATTGGATCTGGTTCTCAGCGAAGTCTTTATGCTGGTGGTGTCACTGATCGTGGGAATTATATCAGCAGGTTTTGGTTATATGCTGTTAAATATTTCCAGGGGAAAGAATTTTCACTGGGAGATCTGGGATACTTTTTTCAAAAATCAGCCGGACCGGGTTATTATTGCTGGTTTTGTGCTGGCAGTGATCCAGATTGTTACAGCAATTCCTTATTACTACGTGAGCTTTACTACAGACCCTGGACTGACTGTGGATTCCCAGATTAAGTGGCTTTCTATGACACTGGGGCTTCTGGCAGTAAGCACATTGCTGAATTTTCTTATTTCTCTTCCATTTGCCATGACCTATTTTCTCATGGCTGACGACACAGAGCTTGGAGGACTCCAGGCATTGAAAGAGAGAGTGCCAGATTGATGAAGGGGAACCTCTGGAGATATGTGAAGCTGAATCTGAGCTTTGTCCCGCTTTTTGTTATTATCTGTGTTCACATTCTATATTGCACTTTTCTGGATCATGCCTTATATGGAAATGTCCATGGTGGCATTTTACAGGGATCTGGATGGAGAACTGGACTCCAGACTGCCGGGAAATGAAGGGTTTGGAAGCTTTCATAACTGGACTAATGATTCTGGAGATGGATATGATACAGAAAATAACGACGGTTACAGAAATGACAGTAAGGATGATTATAATTCAGAAGCATGAAAGCACTGACCGTTGTAAGTGTACCAGACATGGAAAATGGCAGTTGTGAGGCAGCTGACTTTCCCATATGGTGATGTTGCCGGAGACGACTGATCCGTTTAGAAATACAAGCAACAAGAGGAGATTGAAAAAAATGGATATTTTACAGGTAATCACCCAGGAACTTGGGGTGCAGAAATGGCAGGTAGAAGCTGCTGTTAAATTGATCGATGAGGGAAACACCATCCCTTTTATTTCACGATATAGAAAAGAAGCTACCGGAACCTTAAATGATGAGCAGCTTCGTAATCTGAACGAAAGACTGACTTATCTTCGAAATCTGGAAGACAAGAAGAATCAGGTTCTTTCCAGCATTGAGGATCAGGGGAAAACTGACAGAAGAGCTGAAAGCACAGATCCTGGCAGCACAGACACTGGTAGTAGTAGAGGATCTTTACCGCCCATACCGTCCGAAGAGACGTACCAGGGCAACCATTGCCAAGGAAAAGGTCTGGAGCCGCTGGCCAATATTATTATGCTTCAGATGACAGGCAAGTCCATCGAGGAAGAAGCAGAAGCCTTTGTTTCCGAGGAAAAAGAGGTTGCTTCTGTGACAGATGCCATTGCTGGTGCAAAGGACATTATTGCAGAGCGCATTTCCGATGAG
>VOFI01001728.1_pt1 | contig 142921 bp, 160 predicted proteins | sample 5384131 | NCBI WGS metagenome assembly VOFI01 (sample SAMN12384728, study PRJNA508395) | human gut metagenome | isolation source: healthy gut H | host: Homo sapiens | reverse complement strand
AAGTATTTAGGCAACACCGCACAATTCCCGCCTTACGGCTTAAGTACCCGCATCGTGCTTCGGAGGCAAAAGCCCCTCGCACTCTGCGACCGCTGCCCCTGCTTCGGTTCGCTGTTTCCGCCACTGGCGGCGCTCACCTTTGCAGCATCCAGTATTATCTGCGCTTTTGGCTTAGCAGCTGCCGCACCTCGCTCGCCGTATCGGCACTTAGAATTATGCGGTATTGCCTTTACTTTTCACGGTACTCCATCGGGGTTTGGCCAGTGACCTCCTGAAAAATCCGGCTGAAATAGTTGCGTGTGCTAAAAGAAAGTGCAGCGGCAATGTCCTGCACGGTCTGGTTGGTGCTTTTCAGCAAAACCTTGGCGCGCTCAATCTTGGCAAATTTTATGTAATCTGTCACGCTCAAGCCCGTTTCTTCCTTGAATTTGTGGGTCATATAATATTCCGTATAGCCCACCAGCGCTGCAATATCTGCAGCGCGTATTTTTTTATCTAGATTCATCTCAATATAGTCCACGCACTTTTGCACCTGCTGGCTGAGATGCGGGTTGGTGCGGCATTTATGCACGCGCCGGACAAAGTCGTCATACATCATAAGGCCGAGCGGTTCAAGATCTTCCAATGTTTTTGCATTTTCAGCGGATTGGATGTAGCTGTCCCCCAGCGCGTAGGCTTCCTCCGGCGAAAGCCCGCCCTCGATGGCGGCACGGCATACCAGCGAGGTAAACACGATGATGCTGGTCTTGCTCTGGCGCAAAGCGTCATCGCTGCGCACCGGCACACCCGCGCTGATTCCCATACTGGCGGAAAGGGCCTGCCTGTAGTTCAAGTCACCGGTGCGCACCATCTGCAGAAGTCCCTGCTCTGCCATCCAGACCTTGTGGCGATCGTGAGCGGGCTGCTGCACTGTATTGCGCACCTGCGCCAAAAACTCGCTGTTGATGTCGCTGATCGCAAGGTGGTTGCCGGTCAGACAATAGTGCATCATCAGCGCGTAGCGGTGCAAGACCGTGCATTGCAGCACAGGGACGGTTTTCAACGCCTCGTACAGCTGCATGGTCCATGCCACGCTCGTTTCCAGACGGTTATAGTATTGCAGCCCCTGCTCGATCCCGCGCAGCGAAACATCCTGATAAAACACCGGCCCGATGACCCACGCACGTTTTAACGTGTCGCCGTCCTTTCAAAGGCAGCTGCCCATGTCATGCCAATGGCCGTGCCGAGCGTGACCGGCGTTATGTGCTGCCTGCCGTAGTCCAGCATTTTTTTCTTACAGCCGAATAATTCAAATGCGCCGGAGAGGAACCCCGCCTCCGGGCAGTTGCTCTGCAGCAGACTGCCATCGGCATTATAGCACCATGTATAAATGTTGCCGCCGCACTGGATCAGCTCAGAAAACAGCTCCATATTTTGAAAAACATCCATCGAATCACCCACATTTTATACCAGTATACCAAAAAAAGTGGCTGCCGTACAGACAACCACTGATATTTTTTATGCGTTGGCGTATCCGCCCAGCGCCGCAAGGCTGGGCTTCGGGGTGCGCCCCATCGTTTCGCGGTTTACGGCAATCAGGCCAAAGTTCATAGCATAGCCCTTCTGCCACTCAAAGTTATCCATCAGGCTCCAGTGGAAGTATCCCTTGACCGGAATACCATCAGCGATGCAGTTTTGCACACCAGCCAATGCGGCCTCGATAAACGCCACGCGGCGGGTATCATCGGCGGTGGCAATGCCGTTTTCGGTCACGATCAGATCACCGTGGAAATCCTGCGCCACCTTGCGGATTACATTTTCCAGTGCCTGCGGATAAAACTCGTAGTCCATCTGGGTCAGCTCGGCCCCCTGCGGTGCGGGCAACTGCCCATGCGCACCGTACAGCGTGCGAGTATAGTTCTGCACGCCGAGGAAGTCATCCTCCTTAATATAAGGAAGATAGTGGGTGAACTCTTCCTCCCACGCAGCGGCGGCAAAGGCTTCACCGCCCGGCTGGGCCTGCAGGTCATGCAGCGAGAGGGTCAGACCGACCTTAACCTCAGGACAGATTGTCTTGATGGCCTCCCGCGCGGCGGCGTGAGCGCGTAGAACCAGCAGATCGCCCTCCGGCGTGCGCTCGCTGACGAAAATTTTCGGCTGCGGCGTACCGAACACGGCGGCGTTTTCAGCGGCAGCGTACTTCATATTCTCCATCATCTTCTGGAAGTTCATGCCCACCTGCACGCTGCCCTCGGCGGATTTGCCTGCATTGGCAGCAGCCTTGGCGGCCTGCTCTGCCATCAGGCGGAACCGCTTGGAGATAGCCGCCAGCTGCAGACCCATATTCGCCTCATTGATGGTGCAGACGATGTGAAGCTCACTGCCCAACTGCTCCATCACATAGCTGACATAGCGCTTGAAATATTCGACCGTGCTTTCAGCCTCCCAGCCGCCCTTGGCAATGAGCCATTTGGGGCTGGTGAAATGCAGCAGCGTCACAACGGGTTCCACACCGTGCGCCTTGCAGCAGGCAATGACCTTGCGGTAATGCTCGATCTCGGCAGGGTCAAACTTGCCCTCCTCCGGCTCGATGCGCGCCCACTCGATGGAGAAGCGGTAGGCGTTCAGGCCCGCATCGGCCAGCAGTTTAATGTCCTCCTCATACTTATTATAATGGTCGCAGGCAATGCCGCTCGGCTCGGTAAAGCTGGTGTGGGGCAGCTGCTCCTGCGCCCAGTAGTCGGAATGGATATTGTTACCCTCGACCTGATGGGCGGCAGTGGCCGCGCCGACAAAGAAACCTTTTTCAAATTTCTGCATAATTTTCTCCTTACCTGTGCTGTCTAAAGCAAATCAAGAAACTTCTGTACCTGTATCATAACATAACAAGCGCAAGCCACGAGGGCATTATTTAGCAAAGCAGGACAATATTCCGTGTTATTTGAAATAATGCGTGAATTTTTGTTCCTCATCTGCTGATTTTTATCCCCTGCTGCCGTTTTGCTTCTGGTATAGTGGTGTCAGTGAGAAAAATCACTGCGGAATTTTTAGGAGGAAAACAAAATGTTCAAAAAGAAACCCACTGCTTCAGAAGTTGACGGCGTACAATACCGCCGCGCCAAGCTTTGGCAAATCATCTGCTATGCCTGCAACGGTCTTGTCGGTATGAGCGTCTATTCCCTCATCGGCATGGCGAGTTATTCCGCCAGCATCGGCTACGGCATCACGACCGCTGCCGTTGGCATTATTCTGACCTGCTCCCGTATTCTGGACGGCATCACCGATCCCCTGCTTGCCTTTGTCTATGACCGCGTCAACACCAAGTTCGGCAAGCTGCGCATCCTGATGGTTGCCGGCTTCCTAATTGAGGCGCTCGCCCTCTACGGAATGTTCACCGGCTTCTCGTCCAAAGGTCTGGGCCTGCCGGTGTTTGCCCTGCTGTACATTGTCTACATCATCGGCTACACCATCACCAACATGACTGCGCAGACCATCCCCGCCATCATGACGAATGATCCGCGCCAGCGCCCGACCATCGGCGTATGGACAACCGCCTTCAACTATCTGGTGCCGATGGCAATGTCGATGATTTTCAATGTTGTGCTGCTGCCCAAATGCGGCGGCACCTACAACCAGGCCTTCCTGTCCGCTGCCTGCAATATGACGCTGCTTGCCGCGGGTATCGGCACCGCTTTGGTCTGTCTGGGCGTTTCTGCCTACGATAAGCCGGAAACCTTTGTCGGCACCAAAAAGTCCGAACCGCTGAAAATGTCCGACATTGTCGAGGTTCTTAAGCACAACAAGCCCCTGCAGTGCTACATTGCCTCCAACGCTTCTGACAAGCTGGCACAGCAGGTGGCCAGCCAGGCCATCATCAACACGCTGTTCAACGGTATTTTGATCGGCAATATGGGTCTGGCCACCATTCTGACCGTCATCAGCATGGTTCCCTCCATCTTCTTTGCGGCGTTCGGTGCCAAGTATGTCGGCAAGCACGGCAGCAAAAACGGCATCGTCACTTGGACCTATGTCAGTATGACCATCACCGCCGCGCTGGTTCTGTTCTTTATCTTTGGCGACCCCAAGCAGATCGGCGTTATGGGCAGCCCCTCCATGATTCTCTATGTGGTGCTGACCCTTTTGCAGAACGGTTCCAATATGTGCATCACCACCTCCAACACCTCGTATATGGCGGATGCCATTGACTTTGAGCTGGACCGCAGCGGGCGTTATGTTCCTGCTGTTGTTTCCGGCACCTACAGCCTGGTCGATAAGCTCATCACCTCCTTTGCCGCTGTAATTGCTACCGGCGCTGTTGCACTGCTGGGCTACACCACCACGATGCCTCAGCCCACCGACCCTTGCACAAGCGCGATTTTCTGGATGACGCTGAGCCTAAAGTTCGGCCTGCCCCTCATCGGCTGGGTCATCACCTTGGTTGCCATGCGCGAATGCCCGCTGACCAAGGAGGAAATGGTCAACGTCCAAAAGCGCATTGCCGAGAAAAAGGCTGCTGCGCAGTCTGAGTTCTATAAAAAACAGCTTCAGTAAGCCCATTAACCAAAGTCGAAAGGGTTTGCAGCCTTTTCGGTTCTTTGAAGTTAAAACCACCCATAAGGAGTCATTCTATGAGCAAAGCAATTCTGTTGAACACCGGTTGGACTTTTTTACCAAGGAAGGTCATGACGAGCCGGTCACCCTTCCCCACACTTGGAACGCTGTAGACGGTCAGGACGGCGGCAACGACTACTACCGCGGCACCTGCAGCTACACCCGTAACCTGGAGAAACCGGAGCTGTCCGATGGCGACCGCGCGGTTTTGCAGTTTGACGGCGTTGCTATGACTGCAGTTGTCAGCCTGAACGGGGAAAAGTAGCCGAGCACAAGGGCGGCTACTCCACCTTCCGTGTGGACATCACCGATGCCCTGCACGATGGTGCAAATGAGTTGATTGTTTCTGTTGACAACAGCGACAACGACACCGTCTACCCCCAGAAAGCCGACTTCACCTTCTACGGCGGCATTTACCGCGATGTGACGCTGCATGTTGTGCCCGCTGCACACTTTGCCCTTGCCGAAAACGGCGCTGTGCCCGTCAAGGTCACGCCTGCTGTGACTGACCTTGCCGAGCGCCGCTGTGAGGTGACTGTTGAGGCGTTCGTTGTCGGCGCGCAGAGCGTCAACTTCACGCTTGACGGCCAGCAGACGAGCGCCGCCGTCAAGGACGGCACCGCCAGAGCCGTGTTCACGCTGGAGCACGCCCGCCTGTGGGACGGTCTTGATGACCCGTATCTCTACACCGTAACTGCGCGGCTGGACAATGGCGAGACTGAGACCACCCGCTTCGGCTGCCGCAAGTTTGAGATTGACCCGCAGAAGGGCTTCATTTTGAACGGCCACCCCTATCCCCCTGCGCGGTGTCTCCCGCCATCAGGACCGCAAGGGCGCGGGTGTAGCCATCACCAAAGAGATGATGGAAGAGGATATGGCGCTGATTCTTGAGATGGGCGCCAACACCATCCGCCTTGCCCACTACCAGCACGCGCAGGCATTCTATGACCTGTGCGACGAAAAGGGTCTTGTCATCTGGGCCGAGATCCCCTACATCAGATGCATATGCACAACGGGCGCGCCAACACGCTGACCCAGATGGAAGAACTGATTGTTCAGAACTACAACCATCCCTGTATTGCCGTTTGGGGGCTGTCCAACGAAATTACTGCCGCATCGCCTGTCAATGAGGAGCTGCTGGAAAACCACCGCGCCCTGAATGATTTGGCGCACAAGCTCGACCCGACCCGCCCGACCACGATGGCGAATGTCTTTATGCTGGAGATTACCAGCCCGATTCTGGAAATCCCCGATGTGAACAGCTACAACCTGTATTTTGGCTGGTACTTGGGTGAACTGGACCAGAACGACGACTTTTTGATACCTACCACGCCAAATATCCCGACCGCTGCATCGGTTTTTCGGAGTACGGCGCGGACGCAAACCCGCCTACCAGAGCGCCCACCCCGAAAAGGCGACTATACCGAAACCTACCAGTGCGTCTACCACGAGCACATGGCAAAAATGATTGCCGACCGCCCGTGGCTGTGGGCGACCCATGTCTGGAATATGTTCGACTTTGCTGCCGATGGCCGCGATGAGGGCGGCAAAAACGGCGAGAACCAGAAAGGACTTGTCACCTTTGACCGCAAAATCAAGAAAGACGCCTTCTACCTGTACAAGGCCTACTGGAGCAAGCAGCCCTTTGTACATACCTGCGGCAGCCGCTATGTGGACCGCACGGAGGATGTGACCGAGGTCAGAGTATACTCCAACCTGCCGGAGGTTTCTCTGTACAAGGACGGGCACCTTGTCGAAACAAAAAAAGGCGACAAAGTGTTTGTTTTCAATGTGCCCATCACCGGCAAGCACAGCATTGAGGCCCGCGCGGGGGCGTATTCCAGCGTGATTCTGGTCAACAAGGCTACAGAGCCGAACCCCGCCTACGCGATGTCCAATCGTCAGGTCGTGAACAACTGGTTTGACGGCGAGCTGGACGAAACCTGCTGGAGCGTCAAGGACAATATGGCCGCTGCCATGGCGGACGCCAAGGTGGGGCCTGTCTTGAAGGCCATCACCGACAAGGCGGCTGCCGCCCGCGGTGATGTAGCTGCCGCCGTCAAGGATAACCCGGCGCTGGTTGCCATGATGGAGCGCGCCATGCAGCGCATGACCGTGGAGGGAATGTTCAAGCAGGCCGGCGCAGATGCCGAGAGCATCAAGCAGCTGAACCGCGTTTTGCAGGGCATCAAAAAGGATGTGTAATACAGTGAAAACCTACTGCAACCCCTTGGATCTGGGCTACCGCTACCAGCACGTGAAGGAGGGTGAGCGCGCCGCGGGCTTCCGCGAAGGCGCCGACCCGACGCTGGTGTACTTCAAGGGCAAATACTACCTGTTTGTTTCTATGTCGGCAGGGTTCTGGTACTCGGACGATCTGCTGCATTGGAATTTCCACGCCGACCCCGATCTGCTCATTTATGACTACGCCCCCGATGTGCGCCAAGTCGGCGACTACCTCTATTTTTCTGCCAGCCGCAAGGGGCGCAACTGTCCTATTCTGCGCACCGCCGACCCACTGATCGAGCCGTTTACCGAGGTCAGCGCTCCGTTCGCCTTTTGGGACCCGGATATGTTCTGTGACGATGATGGCCGCGTCTATTTCTTACTGGGGCTGCTCCAACACCTCGCCCATCTGGGGCGTGGAGCTTGACCCCGATACCATGACGCCCATCGGAGAAAAGAAAGAACTGATTTTCGGGCGCGAAGAAGAACTTGGCTATGAGCGCCCCGGTAACAACGGGATTGTGGATAAAGAGGAAAGCGTGCTTTACAAAGCCATGAAGCCTTTCTATAACGAGGCAACCGGCAAGCTGGAGCTGCCGCCCCAGATGACGCAGATGCCGGGGCTGAACGCCGAGGCGCTGACCGCTATGTTCAACGCCGTCCAAGCCCTACATTGAGGGCGCGTTTATGACAAAGCACAACGGTACGTATTATCTGCAATACGCCTGCCCCGGCACCCAGTACAACACCTACGCCGATGGTGTGTACACCTCCAAGTCCCCGCTGGGACCATTCACGCTGCAAGCGTCCAACCCGTTTTCCTCCAAGCCGGGCGGGTTTATGACCGGCGCAGGCCACGGCAGCACGATTGCCGACAAATACGGCAACTACTGGCACGCGTCCACGATGCGCATTTCGGTCAACCACGACTTTGAGCGTCGCGTGGGGCTGTTTCCTGCCGGGTTTGACAAGGACGGCGTGCTGTTCTGCAACCAGAATTTTGCCGATTACCCACATGAGATTCCGGCAGGCAAATTTGACGCCGCCAGCCAGCAGCCCAAGTGGATGCTGTTAAGCTACCGCAAGGCCGTGACGGCATCCTCCACCGCTGAGGGCAGCGACCCGGTGAATGCCGTGGACGAGGACTGCCGCCGCTGGTGGAGTGCGGGCAGCGACCAGCCCGGCGAATGGCTGTGTGTGGATTTGGGCCGTGATTATGATGTCCGCGCGATTCAGGTCAACATGGCCGATGAAAAACTCGTCGTGGACTTCCCTGCCGACAGCTACGGCGATGACCGCAAAACGCGGCATATCGAGACGCGCCTGCAGATTTCTTGCTATACCGTGGAAACCAGTCTTGACGGCGAGACCTGGACGCTGCGCGAGGATGTCGCCCGCGAATGCTCCAACGGCTATTATGAGTATGCCGGCGGTATCCGTGCGCGGTATATCCGCGTGACGGGCGGTGCCCTCCCCTACGGCCAGACGCTGCGTGTAAGCGGGCTGCGGGTGTTCGGCAACGGCGAGGGCGCCCGCCCTGCCCAAGCCAACGCCAAAGCCGTGCGTGTGGACGCGCTGGACGGCAAAATCAGCTGGCAGCACATCGAGAACGCGCAGGGCTGCAATGTGCGCTACGGCATTGCACCGGATAAGCTGTACCAGAGCTGGCTTGTCTACGATGCCGATGAGGTCACGCTTTCCACGCTGATGTCCGGGCAGACCTATTATGTCTGCGTGGACAGCTTCAATGAAAACGGCATCACAACGGGAAAAATCATCAAGATGGAGGGCTGAATCATGCCCACAAAGGCAGTCCAGCAATTTATGCTGGGAACCGTTTTAAGCAACGAAAACGAGGCACGGCAGACGCTTGCCGCCATGAAAGCCGCAGGCTATGACGGCATTGAGCTGTGCGGGTTTATGATCCACCCCATCGGCTTTATGGTGCGGCTGCTGACCAAGGCGGCGGGTATGCCCGTGGGCAAGGGCGGCAATCTCGACTGGCACGCTTTGGTCAAAGAAGCGGGGCTGCAGGTCGTCAGCCTGCACACCGATTTGGGCAGTCTGGAGCGCGATGCCAAAGCGGTGGCGGACGAAGCCAAAAGCTTTGGCACTAAGTATGTCGTTATTACCGGAATGTATCGCTTTGATTACGGCGATGAAGCCACGATGCACGACCTTTCCGCACGGCTGAACAAGGCGGGTGAGGCGCTGAAGGCCGAGGACGTGGAGCTTTTGTACCACAACCACAACTGTGAGCTGCGTCATGTCAACGCCGAAAAGCGTGCCTACGACATTTTGCTGGAGGAAACCGACCCTCAGTTCGTCAACTTTGAATTTGACAGCTACTGGTTTACCGAGGGCGGCGCCAACGCCCTTGCGTGGATGCAGCGTCTGGGAACCCGCATGAAGCTGTGGCATATCAACGACCGCGGCACCCGCATTTCGGGCAGCGCCGTGACGCCGATTCTGAAAACCGACAGCATGGAGCTGGGTACCGGCAATATGGATCTCGACAGCCTGATGGCACAGGCGCTTACTATCGGCGTAGATGCCGTGATTTTGGAAAGCCACCGCAACTGGGTGGATAACTCCCCCATAAAGAGTTTGCAACTCAGCGCCGAATATCTCAAACAGCATGGCTAAACCGCAATCCCCTGCCCGAAAGGACAGGGGATTTGCTTTTCCTGCGTTGAAACTCGGTTTTTTGTGTGATATACTTAGGGCAAAAAATCGGTAGTTGTGAACTTAGAATTAGAGGTGTTGAAAATGAAAATAATAATTATATTTATTGATTTACTGATGGCAACTGTTCTCTTTTTTGTTGGAAGATTTTTTATCAAATCAAGGAATACAGAAAGAAGTGTGCTGTTTTTATCAGGAGATTATACTGGATTAAATACAGAGAAAATATGCAGAGTTACTGGAAAACGGATTAAGACATGGGCAATGCTCTTTTGTCTTGGCGGTATAATTGATTTTATCAAGCTGGGTGCAGGAATAATAATAGTTTCCGTTTTTTTTATTATCTTACTTGTATTTCATTTGGTTGATATGACTATAAATCGAGACAAGTACCGGGTATAAATTCCAGTTTATCAAAAACAGCGCCTGCCCTGCCGTAAGTTTTACGGCAGGGCAGGCGCTTTCTTCTTATACTGTGTGCTTTCCGGGGGCAAGGGTAAACTTACGCCCATCGGGCAGGGTGACATCGGCGGTCAGATTGGCAGGGATCTCAAACTCATAGGTTACCACATCGCCGTCATACCGCCAGCCGCTTACAATGCGCCCGGCTGGGGAATCGTAGGTGGCTTTTGCCCAGTCCAGCGATTTGTCGGGCGTAGGTGCAATCGTCAGTGCGCCGTCCGTGTACCGGATGCCGCACACACCGCCGAACAGCCAGCCGCAGATGGCACCGTAGCTGTAATGGTTCAGGGATTCGTGCGGCTTGCCGTTTTCGTCAATGCCCGTCCAGGTTTCCCAAACGGTCGTGGCGCCCTTGCCGACCTCATACAGCCAGCCGGGGGCGTCGGGCTGCAAAAAGCAGCTTGTAGGCAGTGTCCGCATAGCCGTATTTTGCCAGCACATCGCACAAAAATGGCGTGGACAAAAAGCCTGTGTTCAGGTGGTAGTCGTTCTCGGCAACCATCCGGTTCAGCGTTTCGGCGGCGGCTTTGCTTTCTTCCTCACCCAGCAGGGCAAAGGCAATGGCGCGGACATACTCACACTGGCGGTCAGAGTGGATCACGCCGTTCTCGGTAAACGCTGCACGGTAAGCTTTCACTGCGTTGGCGGCAGTATCGCGGTAGTTGGCAGCATCGTCCGCCTTGCCCAGTTCATCAGCTACTTCTGCCAGCAAGCGCCCAGAGTAGGCCAGATATGCCGTTCCCACGCTCTTGCGCGGGTTCATCATTGCCTGCATGGGGGTGATGCCCGGCTCGCACCATTCGCCGTAGTCCATGCCGTTTAAAACGGTGAACTTGGCGTAGTCACCGCCCTGCTGCTCATCGGTCGTCTGCTGTGCGCGCCCCAGCAAAAAAGCGTACCAGCGCTGCATCATCTCATAGTTGTCCGCCAGAATTTTGCGGTCACCCGTGCGCTTGTACATCGCATACGGCACCAAAATCGCCGCATCGCCCCACCCTGCCGACATGCAGAGCATCGGGGTCATATAGCCGGGACGGGCGTTCGGCGGGGCAATGTTTGCCATGCGACCGTCCGGGTACTGGTTCAGGCGGCACTCCGCCAGCCATTTTTCCGCCACGGGGTAGCAGTCCATCAGGGTCAAGCCGGTTTCAATAGACACGCCCATATCCCCTGTCCAGCCGGCGCGTTCTCGGGTCGGGCAGTCGGTGGGGACATCGCAGAAGTTGCCCTTCTGGCTCCAGACGCTGTTCTTGACAAGCCGGTTCACCGCGTCATTTCCGCAGGTAAACGCGCCCGTCACCGCCATATCGGAGTAGACGGCGTAGGCAGTAAACACGGCATCGGTCAAATCGGCGTCGGTTTCGACCTTGGCGTAGCGGAAGCCCATAATGGTGAAGCTGGGCTTAAAGTGGTTTTTCCCCTCTTTACAGACAAGCTCCAGTATCTGGGCGGTGCCGCCCCCTCCTTGTGGCGGTTGCGGTCCTGAAAGTTTTCTTGGGTAAAGTTTCCGTTTTCGTCCAACGTTTCGCCGCAAGTCAGCTTGACCTTCTGTCCGGTGTGGGCGATCAGCGTTATCTCCACATAACCGGCGATATTCTGACCAAAGTCCAGCACCGTCTCGCCGTTGGGCGTTTGCAGCAGCTTGCCGGGGAATGCTTCGTGTTCCAGAATCGGCACGGTATTCATACCGGTAATGGGCAGATCATCACGGTAGGTGCGCACACCATGCCAGCCGGTCAGCTCACCCTCCAGCCGGGCATCGTATACCTCGCCCTGCTGCATATCGTTCTGACGAATAGGCCCGCATTGCGTTGCCTGCATCGTGTCATCGGAAATGCAGACCGGTTTGCCGTCCACCTCCAGCTGAAACAGTACGCCCAGGGTATCACCGAACAAATCACGGTCGCCATCCACACCGCCCGTGCTGCGGTGCCAGCCATCACCGAGAGCAATTAAAAGCTCATTCTCGCCCTCGTGCAGCAGCGCGGTCACATCGTAGGTCTGCGCACCAAGATGCTTGTTCCCGGTAAAGCTGCCGGGGCCAAAACCATATCACCAATGTGCTTTCCGTTCAACCATGCCGCGTACAATCCCTTGGCCGTGATATACAGCCGTGCCTCGCCCTTGGACGCCGTGAAGCTTTTGCGCAGGTACGATGCCGGACGATGGGGCTTGTACGACTCGGCTGCACCCTTGCCCGCGGCTTCTTTTTTCTGCCTGCTTGCGCTCCCAATTGGGGCGGGCAAAGGCGTTGATGGCATCGTCACCGGGGATGTCGATTGGCTCGGTCTCGGGGTCCACCCACTCCCCTACCCAGTCGCACTGTGCAAGGCCGGTCTCAAAGCGTGCCTCACTCCACGCGCCGGGGACATCGTTTTCATCCCACAGACGCACGCGCCAGCACCCGCTCACGCGGGAGCCGCCCACCGCCGGAACGTCAGCGTGCATGGCGGCGCCTTCCGTCTTGCCGCTGTGCCAAAGCATTTCACCGTTCGCGGTCAGTTGAATTTCATAGGCGGTCTGGCACACGCCGTCAGCGCACTGCCAAGACAAAAACAGCGGCCCGGCGTCAATACCGACAGGCACTGTCAGATGGTTGGTTTTAAGGTTTATTGCTCGCATCGTCAAGGGACTCCTTTATATTGTATTACCTATATTATAAAGGAACCGTGCGAAGATGCGAACACAAAAATTGCAGAACAAGGATAATTATTCACAAATTAGCACCTTAATATGCGATGTATATCTTTTGTAGCGCAGACAGGACAAAACCCGGAGCCATTTCTTTGCTTACATCAGCTTGGAAACGGCTCCTGATCATTTTATCATTGAAGGTCGGCAAAATCGGGCAGTCCATCATTGACACGCACAAGAAAATCGAGAGCGCGACCGTCGGCACATATAAAGGTGTCGAAAATTATGTGGTGGACGCCTACAAGGCCATCGAGACGGCTTTTGTGGACAGGTTCCTCGAAAAAAGTCGAGGATGAAAACAACGAACAATAATAGAATTTAAAGGAGTAATTCACGATGAAAAAGTCTAAGGCAACACCGCACAATTCCCGCCTTGCGGCTTAAGCACCACCGCTCCGGCGGCTGCGGCACGGCATCTGCGTTGCCAAAATGCTCGATAATGTCGGGTTGCGGTACCCGCATCGTGCTTCGGGGGCAAAAGCCCCTCGCACTCTGCGACCGCTGCCCCTGCTTCGGTTCCGCTGTTTCCGCCACTGGCGGCGCTCACCTTTGCAGCATCCAGTATTATCTGCGCTTTTGGCTTAGCATCTGCCGCACCTTGCTCGTCGTATCGGCACTTAGAATTATGCGGTATTGCCCTACCTCTTAATGTATAACCGGAGGTTTTCTATCCAGCGCTTCATTGTTCAGCAGCAGCCCCAACACGGCAAAGCGATAGGTTACAATTTGCCCGTGGTCCATTGATTTGCGAATATCCTGAATCCGGACAATTTTTTCAACGTTTCAAGCTGATCTTCCATCAGATAAAATGTAACCTGCTTATTGATCGGCTTTGCGCCCCGCTTTCCGGTTTGCTCCGGCAGATATTCTATAATATCTTTGCTTTCTGGCAACACATAATAGCTGCTTCGCTTGCCCTCCGGAATCGCAGCGTAGTCTTCCGATCCAAATACTACGCAGTGTTCTGGTTTCACGCTTGCTGCTTTGTTGAGCTCACTGATCAATAATTGATTGGCAATCGTTCCCACGCGAAGCCCCTGATAAGCGGCTTCCAATTCAAAGCATTCATATATTTCCGGCCGGAAACGAATCAGAACTCTTTCTTTTTTCATTGTGTCCACCGGCATCAATCGATCGATTCTATGATGTTTTTAAGCTTCATCGAAATCTCGATGATTTCATTCAGCGCCGCAACATCTGCATCACGGGGATTCTTTGGATACACCTTTCAGCGCTTTTGCAAATGCCTTACTGCTGTATGCCTTATTCAATTTTTTTTTGACCATTTGGGGAACACTTTTCTGGATCATGCTGCTCTTGGTTTCTGCAACCTCGTGTTCCTTTCGCGCACGGTCCCTGGCGGCTTCTTTTTTGCCCTCGTAATCGATGGCGGAAATTTCTTTCGGTTGGCTGCTTACCTTAGCTTTGCCGTATTCATCCGCTTTCCCTTTCAGTTCAGCGAGACCATCATCAAAATAAAGAATCGCTTTTTTATAAGCAGCTTCGTATTCTTTGGTCGTTCCCTGCCGCTGTGCATCGTATAGCAGCTCTCTGAATGCGTCATGCAGATTGTCCCGAAGAACCTCTACATAGTTCTTTCCCGCATCTTCTGTATCGCTGCTATGGCAATCTACTTCCTGCAATTTGGCAAACCGCTCCGCGATTTCATCCTGTATGTCCTCTTCAAACCGCAGATAAGTCTCACATTCGCTTCTCGTTAAAAATTTATCATTTAGAAGTTCTTTTAGTTTGCCCTCCAGCTTCTCTTCGATCCGCGCATCCCGCTCAATCGTGCGCGGATTTACGGTACTGACGCTTTTTGTCGCGCCAAGGGCTTCTTCTCTGCTCATATTATAAGGTTCTTTTTTTTGCAGGCAGGTGATAAATTCCGCAATCGCCTGGCGGCGAATTGCTTCATCACTGAATCCGCCGCGGACCTGCAGGTTTGCGCTGTACAGTAGCACTTTTCTTTCATTTTTAGACAAAGGTGTTATCACAACATTGCAATTTACAATATTCCATGTTGCATCGCCTTTTTCTTGCAGGTAATTCAATGCACGAAACCGCCGTTCGCCGGAAAGCAAAACATATACCATTCCTTCTTCGCGCTGTTCAGGGAATACAACAAGGTTATGCATCAACCCATTGCGCTTAATATCTTCCGCCAAAATGCGGATGTCTTCATCGTCATCCATTACACGGAAAATCTGGTTATCCGGGTTGGTTCGGATATTAACCAACGCAATATATTTATTATCGTATTCAACTTTTCTGTTTTTAGCGAACAAACTATTATAGATGTTGCCCGCCTCGTTATTGTTTACCTCTGCAAGAATACTTTTGCCGGGGAGAGCAGGGGACGTTATGTTCCCCTTCATCTTCTTTTTCATTGCCATTTCAGTTCACCCCCATCTTTGCAAGCTGAGCCTTTAGTTCTTCGTAAGCCTTGCCATAGGCCACCGCAACCGGCTGTGTTTTTGCCATATAGCATACGGGAAGATGCTTCGTAACCGACATATTCACACTAAGGCCGCTGGGAATCTCCGTTTTATAAAGAGAAGCCCCTAAAACCTGTTTGCACTGGTCGCGGATAATTTTTGTAGTAGCTGCCTTTTTCACTACCATCGTAAGAATTACGCCAACGCCTTTCAGATGGCTGCCGGGGGTATTCCGCAGCTCATTGCAGAGCGCATAAGTACGGAACGCCGATTCCTGCGAATTCGCCTCACAAAGAGAGGGAATCAGCACATAATCCGCCGCATTGATTGCATTCGTCAGCAAGAGTGAATCACGGGTCGGCTGGGTATCAATAATGATGTAATCATAGTCCTCCCGGACCTGATTTAAAAAGTAATAGAGAAATTCTCCCATATTCGTCAGGCACTTCGGGTCGCCCGGCTTGAAGTAGGTTTGTGCATCCTCAAAAATTCCCGGAATACGCTGGTTGATCCGCGGCGTCTGCGCGCTGCAGGGGATCATATCTACATTTTCGTATTCCGTTTCGGTGATATAGTCCTTCGTCTTGGTATAACGGAAGCCATCAAACATATCAAAAAGAGCTCTTCCATTATAAACGCCGCTGGTAATTCCATTGCCGCCGCTCAAAGCGCTCGTCAGGTTTCCCTGCGGGTCTGTATCGATGCAAAGAACTTTTTTACCCTCATCGCCCATCAGATAGGCGAGGTTCGAAGCTGTGACTGTTTTTCCTGCTCCGCCTTTCTCGATGGCGATCGTAATGATCTGTGCTGCCATTGGCGTTCCCTCATTTCGTTGGTTGATTATAAAGTGGAAAGACTTAGGGCAACACCGCACAATTCCCGCCTTGCGGCTTAAGCACCGCTCCGACAGCTGCGGCACGGCATCTGCGTTGCCAAAATGCTCAATAAGACATCCAGTATTATCTGCGCTTTTGGCTTGGCATCTGACGCACCTCGCTCGCCGTATCGGCACTTAGAATTATGCGGTATTGCCTTAGGTACATGTTGTCATAAAGTAAAGTTTTCTCTTTTGTTGTAACTATTATGCGGCGACTTGCGTACCTGTTGCTATTTGATATTGCTGGCAATCTTTTCTTCTTTTTACTTCTGTTCTTTCCTGTAAAATGTTCATCTTAATAAGCTAATTATAGCATACCCGCTCGTCATGTCAACACGAATCCTGGGGATAATGCCTTCTTTTCCTCTTGATTTACCTGTCACGACTCAAGTACCTGTTGTCAATTTTTCAATTCGTTTGTTTTCGCGCTTTTTCTGAAACAAAAAAAAGAGGTCTGCTTTTGCAAACCTCTTTTTCATTCTTATACTTCCTTACGTTCTATTACTCATCAAACTGCGACCAATCGAACTTGAAAAGATCCGTTCTGTCGCCATCCAGTAATGCTGCGCGTTTTGTGCCGTCAGCGATGATCGCGGCAGAATTTTCTATAATGTCATTATAAACCACTGTGCGGTAATACTGCGCAGATTTTCTTTCCTTTGCGCGTTCAAGCATCGCTTTATATTTAACGCTCATTCCCAATGCCCAAGTTTTTAGCCCGTTATTATCTTTGATAATCCGGTTCAACGCTTCCAGCGTTTCCTCTGCCTGATCCCGCTTTTTTGTGTTGGTCAATATTTTTTTTGACGTATATGTGAAAATATCGATGAAGATGTTTCGCTCTTCCGGTGTCAGCTTTTTTCATAGGTCTGATATTGCGCCTTTACCGCCAGTTCATTGCGTGCCAGGCGATAGGTTGTCGTCAAAATGGCTTCCTTCAGCGGCTGATTGTACTGTTCCAGTGCTTCTTTGCTGACCGAGCTGCGGCGCTTTCTTGGTTTTCTGCTTACTTCTGTATCAGCGCCTTTATGCTCCTGATGGAACGCTCTGACGCTCTTCATTTCTTCCCGGTTTTTGTACTTGATGAAGATATAAAGGAACTCGTATTTCCGAACCCCGCGGCGGCGCACCGGCTCATAGTCAAACCACAGGTCTGTCATCTCATTGATCTCGCTTTTGACCATTGCTAGAACGTTCTTTTCAAAGTCGGAAAATACTTTGTATTTTTCCGTCAGCGGTTTATCGCGGCTGAACTTTGCGCGGAACTGTCTCTGCTTTTGCCCTTGCTTCTATTGATTTCATCACGGGTAGGCATGGAAAGCATACCCTTGAATTCTTCCATATCAAACCGCTTATATTTGAACCCTTTCAGTTCTTCCCGCTTATTGGGGAACTTTTGCAGAACTTCTTCTGTTACAGGTTCAAAAATCAACCCATTGTTATAGGAATAATCTCTGTTTCCGTTGTCATATGACAAAATGATCTCGTACACACGCATAGAATAGGTGCTCTGCATCATCAGCAGGTATTCAATGCTATAGGATGTATAATTGCTTGTCAGCTGTGCAATGTCTTTCCAGATATCTGGGTTAAAGCGCATGCTGATCGTCTTTTTCTTCATATCGACGATAGAACCACGGTTCACCCACGACATCGTTTTGTACTGATCATTCCCAAGGGGAACCCAGAACATCCGGTTTTCCAGGTTTTCAATGGTTTTGCGCAGATAATTTGCATAACCGCTATCCAACGCATTGACCCCGGTAAGCTTTGCAAAATCGTCAAACGAAATGGTATAATACTTCGATGCATCCATATCATGGCGCTGATCGATCTTGGACAGCATCATAAAAAGGATTTTCTGTTCGTTGCGGGGCAGGGAATACTTTGTCCTTTGAATTAAATCGTTGCTTTTCGTGATGAAAGAGCCAAACGCCACATTGTCACTTTTCCTGGGCACAAGCTGCTTTTTCTTGCCGTCCGCCTTTTCATCCGGCAGAACTTCACCAATAATAACATCCGGTGATTCTGTCACTGTATTCTTTTCATCTTTATTTTTCATACGCTATGATTGGACATTGGATGCCGTGCTCCGTTTTGTCCACGCCTTTCTTTAGGAACTAATAGCCCGCCTGTAATAAAACCATACATCACAGAACTGCTGGAATATTTAGAAGAAGGTACACTTACTCATGATAGTATCATACTACAGTATCTTCCTGCAAAAGTCAATCCTATGGCTGCGCTGCATGTATTACAGTGATGAATCCTCGCGCGTAAAGCAGGGGAGGGGAGAGGGCTGGCTGCACAAAATATGCCTTGAAGCAAACCTGCGTTAAAGCACTTTCAAACAGTCTAAGGCAATACCGCATAATTCTAAGTGCCGATACGGCGAGCGAGGTACGGCAGATGCTAAGCCAAAAGCGCAGATAATACTGGATGTCTTATCGAGCATTTTGGCAACGCAGATGCCGTGCCGCAGCCGCCGAAGCGGTGCTTAAGCCGCTAGGCGGGAATTGTGCGGTGTTGCCCTAAACAAAAAACAGCACGCACCACATTTCCATTCGCCACCGCAAGAAATAGCATCACCGGGAAATCTGTTTCACAATAGGTAAAATGCGAATCATCGCTTAACTTCCTGCAGCCGCCAAATTTATGGTCATCATAGACTTTCAGGCTCTCAGCAATAAGGGTCTCTCCTTATTGCACAAGGACAGTCTGAGCGTTCTCTTTATGCTGATTTTAAATCATGTCATCGGCTGATCCGGCATTGTATTGGCAATGCCGATTGCTTTTTGCCACTATATACCAAAGAAGCAGGAACCACGAACGGTTCCTGCTTCTTTCTTTTTATTTCCTTACGGGTTCGGAATATTATCTGACTCTGAATCATAATTTTTCAGACCCGTATTGTTTGCCGCCGACAGAGCAGCAGCAATTTTACTGATATTTCGTCAAGTCTCTTCAATTCGGATCAAAAATTGCAATGTGCAATCTTCTTTCAAATGATACTTAAACTCCGGCATCACCCCGGGGCCGCAGGCGCCGGTGCCAATGCCTTGCTGGAAGGCCTGGATTGTTACATAGGTCCCCGTACGGACCTCGTCCCTGCGGTGCTTCATGGAGAGCAGTGCGCGGTCGGTGTATGGCTTGATGCCCAGTTCAAACGGGCGGCCAACAGCCTCAAAGACCACGCAGGTCTTTCCATCAGAGACAGAAGCCACGGTACAGTCCATGCGGTTGCCGCTCTCCTGCGGGCGCAGATTCGGCTCGGTCATATCGGCCACGGTACAATCCACCGCACGAATGGGGAACTGATCCTTCATGTCGCAATAGCTTTCTCCGCTGCGGCCAACATAATGCACTGCATCAAAAACCTCGTCCAGGCGGAACGTCTTGCCAAAACGTGGAATTTCCTGACTACCGGAAACGCGATGCAGCACACTGGTGACCAGTACGCCGCTGTCCGTTCCCTTGTAGGTATCGGTAACCATATAATGGCCGCGTTTGTTGGTGATTTTGGTCACGACCTGCCAACCATCGGCGGTCTGCTGTGTTGAAACGGTCTCCTCGGTCTGGCGGGTATAGAGCACCATCAGGTTATGGAACATGGCGTCAACATCGTTATCGGTGGGGCGCGGTACAAAAGTGTGCCCTCATCAGCCCCGGCTACAACGACCACACCGCTTTTGCGGCAGACAAGCCGCCCTTTTTTCGACTGTAACATCCCCCGGCAGCGGCTTCACAGCGGGCGCGGCGGCTACTTCCTGCGCCAGCACAAGCTGTTCCTCGGACACAATCTGTCCGGTCACCGTGTCAGTCGTTTCGACTATGACCGCCAGCAGACCGTCCACAGCCCTGCCAATCGGCACAGTCACCGTTTCTTTCGTAAGAGGTGCGGTCTGCGGGGTCAATATTGTTTTGCTGCCGTCATTCCAGCGGAACGCCAGGCGGTAACGCCCGGTCGAAAATGCCGTTGTGTTGAACACCTCAAACTGCCCGCCGCTGACATGCGCCACACGGATTGGGCGATAGATAAAGCGCATGAGCTTTGCGCCTGTGGAAGGGCTGCGATCGGGGTAGAACAGACCGTCCACACAGAAGTTGCGGTCATGCTCCCACTCGCCATGGTCGCCGCCATAGGTGTAGCTGCCGTCTGTGTGCAGAACGGCATGGTCCACCATCTCCCACACGCAGCCGCCCATGAGGTTATCGTAATTATAAATTTCCTGCCAGTAGGCTTCGGTGTTGCCGGGGCCAACGCCCATAGCGTGGGCATACTCGCACATGAAATATGGGCGGTCATTGAGCCGGGACTGTTTGCGGCGCTTTTCGCCGACATTGTGCACCATTTTGACGCTGGGGTACATCTCGCTGCCCACATCGTAAGCCTGGCGCTTGCAGTGGATGGCGCTCTCATAGTGCACCGGCAGGGGAGAGTGCTGCTTGAGGTAATCGTACATGGCATCGGTGTTGTGATAGCCGCCCGCCTCGTTGCCAAGGCTCCACATAATAACCGATGTGTTCCCGCGGATTTTGTCCCGCTGATACAGCCGCATGATGCGGTCCATATAGTGGCTTTCCCACTTGGGGTCGTTGCTGATGGAGTTGTAGGTCGGCGGGAGCTGCATGGCGAACGTACCGTGCGTCTCCAGGTCATTTTCGTCTACAATATAAATGCCAAGCTCGTCCGCCAGTTCCAGCAGCAATGGGTCCGGGGATAGTGCGATGTGCGCACGGTGTCGATGTTGAACCTCTTACAGACCAGCATATCACGCTCGATATCATCGGGGACATGGTGTAGCCGTTGGCCGCATCGGTATCGTGGTGGTTCACGCCCTTAAGTTTGATTTTGCGGCCATTGAGCAGGAACACATCTTGCTTGATTTCAACCGTGCGGAAGCCGATTTTCTCTTTTACGCAGCTGGTGGCGGTTTCATAGTAAATATTGTACAGTGTCGGGACTTCGGCATTCCACTCGGTCACATCAAGCCCCGCAAACACAGCCTGCGCCGTGCCATTCTCAGCCGTAACGGTTGCTGTCTGCTCCAGGCCGTGGCCTTTGACGGTAAACGCCACGTCAATATCAGAGAGCGTCTGCGCGGAAAGGGTCAGCGTGTAGCCATCGGGCTTTTTCTCGGTTTTGGCATCAATGTCCCACAGGTCCGTTGGCTCCTCGGTGCGCAGCAGCACATCGCGGAAGATGCCGTTATTGCGGAACATATCCTGGTCTTCCAGATAGGTCCCATTGCACCAGCGGTGTACCACAACCACCAGTTCGTTATGCCCGGATTTCAGCTTTCCGGTCAAATCAAACTCCGCCGTGTTGTGCGCACCCTCGGAATAGCCGATAAAGAACCCGTTTACATACAGATCCATGCAGCTGGCAACGCCTAAAAACGAGACGATACGGCGCTTGTCAGCATCATTGATTTCAATAAAGCGGCGGTAGACGCCGACAAAATTGTACTCCTCGCCGGGGACTTTCCACTGCGGGCGGATGCCGGTATCGCAGCCCAGCCAGGAAAAGGCACGGCTAACCTTGCCGGTCGTGGGGATCACCGGCGGCTTGTAGGGAAACTGGTAGCGGATGTTGACATAAAACGGTTTATCGTACCCGCGGAACTGCCAGCAGGACGGAACATCGAGCTTATCAAAATGCACTACATCGGTGTCAAGTTCAACCGGTAGTTCGGCGGGGCGGGGGTAGAATTTAAAATCCCATTCCCCGTTCAGGCATTGGACTTTCGGCGATGCATAGCGCTTCTGTTTCGGTGCCACGGCGTCCGCAGCGGCGCGGCCGGGGTAGGGGATAAAGTAGCTGCGTGCGGGCAACTTGTTGACCGCGAAGGTGGCGAAATCGTGGTAGTTGGTGGTGTTCAGCCGGTACTTCATTTCGTGGCTCCTTTTTTCGTTCGACGATGGCGGCCTGCTCAGCGGGAAGGTTCTTCTCAACGGTCCACAGGAACACCAGCACGGCGCACAGCGCATAGGCAGCCGTTTCCACCCAGATATAGCTGACGGAAATGGCCGTGTTGACAGCTGCGGACTGGCCCAGCGTGTTCAGCGCCACATCTGCGCTCTGGTCATAGCCGCTCGCGTTCAGGATACCGCTGAAAATTGCGTTGCACACGGGGGTGGCGGCCACCATCAGCGCACTGTAGACCGACATGGTCAGGCCATCGGTGCGGATGCCGCGGGTGTATTCAATGTGGTCGATGACATCGGCCAGCAGGGCAAGGATCAGGTAACAGGCAGGGGAGGAGCCAAGGCATTTGAGCGCAATGCCGATGGCGACAGGAATGATATTGCTGCCGCCAAGGCCCGCGATCACGCCGCCTGCCACGCCGATAGCCATGCCCACCAGGCAGGTCAGGCGCTTGCCAAACTTATTGGCCAGTGGCACCACAAAGATCGCGGCAACGGCCATCGGGATGGCACCCAGCACGGCCAGCAAAGACTGTGACATGCCCCAGGCATCGCCCAGGCTGGCGGTATTGAAAAAACTGTTATCCAGCACCCACTGGCAGAAAAAAGGTCATGGAGCCGTTTTTTCATAGCGCCGCCCCACTGGAACGCCACATAGAACAGCATCGCCAGCCACCAGCTCTTTTCACTGGTGACAGCCTTGACCTGCTCGCCGAGGGAAGCGCTGCTTTTTTCGGCCTTTTCCGCGCCTGCTGATTCCTCGGTCACGCGCTCCCGCGTGAACCGGAACTGCAGAAGGATCGTCAGCGCCGTAAAGATCGCCACACCCAGCATGGCAACGAACCAGAGGTGCTGGTCCTCTTTCAGCGCCATCGAAACGAGCGTGGGGAAAATCATGGAGCCAACGCCCATCACGCCCAGGCTGGCAATGTTCGTCAGCGAGGCCAGCGTGGAGCGCTGTTTGCTGTTGCGGGTGGAAACCGGCACCAGCGTGGAATTGGCTGTGTTGTAGATGGGGAACCCCACGGCGTAATACGCATTGTAGGCAATGGCGATCCAGACCATCCGGGCGGTGCGGTCCGCAAACGGAACAATGAACATCAATACGCTTGCAACCGAAAGCGTCAGCGCAGAGAGCAGGATCCAGGGCCGTGCCTTTCCCGCAAGGGTGCGGGTACGCTCAATCAGCTGGCCCACCACCAGGTTGGCCGCAACGATCAAAATTGTGGAAAGCAGCTGAAGGGTCGTCAAAAACCGAGGTCCAGCTTCAGCACGTTGGTCAGGTTTTGCAGCTGGCTGGTAAAAATCCCCGAAGCCAGCAATGCCCCAAAGGGACCGATCAGGTAACCGAACAGCATCTCCGGCGGGCGGACATCTTCCGATGTGACCTGCGACCGCAGGAGCGGGCTGTTCCATAGCCCGTTTTTCGTTTGATTCATAAGGAAGTTCCTTTCATTCCATAAAACGCTTGAAAAAAACCGCATTCTTCCGTGTTGCAGTTTTGTGCCGCCTCTGCGCGGATATTGCAGTGGAAAACATGCCCCAGCTTTTGTGTTTCATCACCGTAACAGCGGTACATACAGGGCACACCGCAGTGTTCCAGCGCTGCGGTCATCAGCGGGGCCTGCTCCTTCAAAAAGTCGTTGTTGGCGGTCATGACAAAGCAGGGCGGGTAGCGGCCCGTTACATGGGCTGTCACATCCATGGCATGCAGTTCGGCATCGGTACCGCCGTCTGGCAGGATGTCCGGCAGCAGGTGGGCGATCAGCCCTTTTTGCCCGCGGGAAATGCAGTATTGCCCGCAGTTCAGCGCAAGGGCCGTCGGCACAAAGCCGGGCGGCGGGGTAACCGGAATATTTGCAGCTGCCGGGTCAGCGCACCGCGCTGCGTACAGCCCCAGAATGTTAGCCCCGGCCGAATCGCCCACGGCGAAAACATGGCGAGTATCAAAATGATAATCCACCGCGTGGGCCATTACCCAGTGAAACACCGCATCGGTATCCTGCAAGGCGGCGGGGAACTTGTGCCGCGGGGCCAGCCGATAGGAAAAAAATTCACAACGGCAAAGACCATGCTGGGCCAGGCTCATACAGTAATATTGATAAAGGTTTTTATCGCCATAGACCCAGCCGCCGCCGTGAACGCTGACAATCACGGGAAGTGCGGTGCCTCCGGCGTTTTTGGGGCGGTAAACGTCCAATGTCTGCCAGCGCGGGTCCGTGCCATAGGGCAGATTATCAAAACGGACAATGTCTTTTGGCGCCTGCAAACCACGGTCTCGTATTGTATCGCTGATTTTGAAGCTGGCCCGCAGGCCCAAGCCGTACAGAGACATACGTTCACTCCTTGCAGGGGATGCAGCAGGCAGCATTGTGGGTGCCGTCCGCGGCGGTCAGTTCCACGGTATCTGCATCAGCATCCGCACGGACCACGGCCAGCGCTTCGCCGAAATAGGTATCGGTGGTATCGGACAGATAGCCGCGTTCGCTGTAGGCACAGGCGCTGCCCAGCCCCAGCAGGGTTCCGCCGCGGACTTTAACGGTAACAGTGCCGCGCTCCAGTGACTTCACCGTGCCGTTTTCATCGGTGTATCGCAGCTGGACAAACGCCAAACCGCCAGGGCGGACGGTTTCTTCTTCCGGCACAAGGCAAAGCCGGGTCTCGGTGTTGGCGGTATGCAGGGCCGTGCGGCCAATCTCATTCCCGGCTGCATCATAGCTGACTGCCTCAACGGTGCCATCTTCATAAGTGCAGGAAAAGCGCACAACGCAGTCGTTTTTTGGCGCAGCTTCGCCCACGGTTTTGCCGTTGATTTTCAGCGCCACTTTGGCGGCGCGGGCATAGACTTCCACCATGGCAGGTTTTCCTTCACAACCGTGCCAGCTCCAGCTGGGGATGGCGTGGGACATGCGCCACGCGGAAGGGGGGTGCTTTTTCTTTGGTGTGGTTGACAGGCCAGACGGCCAGCAGCGGGCCTTTTTCCCGCTCCAGTGCCACACGGGTGTACAGGGCTTCGCCCTGCGTGCGGCCAATCAGGTCAATGCGGCCTGCCCCGGCTGCGATCCAGCCCGGCCCGTGGGAAAAATCCGGTACATAGTCCGGGTATTCCCACGCGCCGATGCCGACCTCACCCAGGTAATCCATACCCGCCCAGACGAAATCGCCCAGCAGGCGCGGTTCGTGCTTGGCCAGCTCATAAAAACGGTAGGCATCGCTGCAGAACGTCTCGCTTCCGACAATCAAGCGGTGCGGGTATTTTTCCAGGTCATGCTTATACCGGCGTATGCCATAATTGTACCCCGCGGCGTCCATATTTGCAAAGGCATCTTTCGTTTTCCAATCGCAGGGCGGCAGGGATGCCCCCCCATTTCATAAAGTCCGCGCCCATGAAACCCGCCAGGTTATTGAAGAACTCGCTGCCGACGGCCTTTTTCCTGGGGGCCGCTTTTGCCGGCCGCTGCGCGCTTGGCGGCAGCTTCGGCCTCTTTCTTCGCCTTGTCATCGCTGTAAACACCAAAGCCCATTGAGGACAGGAAGTTGAAGAAGATGTTCACCCCGCAGGTCACGGGACGGGTGCTGTCCAAACCGTGCATGTGCTCGGTCATCTGCTTTGTCAGCGCAATGCCGCGGGTCTGGGCCGTCTCGGCCACCTCGTTGCCGATGGAGTACATGATCACTGACGGATGGCTGTAGTCCTTGCGGACAAGGGATTCCAGATCCTGCCGCCAGCGGTCGGGCAGGTAGCTCGCATAGTCATATTGGGTCTTGTGGATGTACCACATATCGGCGTATTCATCCATGACCAGCATACCCAACCGGTCGCAGGCATCCAAAAATGCCTTGGAACAGGGGTTATGGGCACAGCGCACAGCGTTGTAGCCCACCTTTGCAGCAGCCGGACTTTGCGTTCCTCCGCTTCGGGGTAACAACAGGCACCCAGAACGCCGTGGTCGTGGTGGACACAGGCACCGAGCAGGATGACCCGCTTGCCGTTGAGCAAAAAATCCGTCATCGCCCCAGGAAAGGGTCCGCACACCGAATGTCGTCTCGGCGCAATCATCGCCAAACATGGCTCGGCAGCGGTAGAGTGCAGGGGAATCGGGGCTCCAAAGTTTGGCATTGGGGATCTGCACCCGCAGAACAGCTTTGCCGTTGGATTCTGCCTGCGCCGTGGCCACGGTCTGCTCACCATCCAGGATGGCAACCGCCACCGCGCCGCTGGCTGTTGTCTGCACGGTCACTTCCACCTCCGCGGGGTCAATGCTCAGCGTGCGGACCTGCACACCATCGGGCAGGATGTGCCGTGCGGGGGGCAGTCCACAGGGTGACGGGGCGGTAGATTCCCGCGCCGGAATACCAGCGGGAGTTAGGCTGATCCGCATTGTGGGCAATAACTTCTAGCACATTGTCCCGGCCGGGCAGCAGTTTGCCCGTAAGGTCCGCGTAAAAATCACTGTAGCCATAGGGGCAGGATGCGATTTTCTCACCGTTCAGGTGTACTTCGACGTTATGGTAAACGCCCTCAAATTCCAGCACTGCGCACTGCGCCGCCTGCGCGGCATCGGGGGGTAAAGTGCTTTTCATACAGATAATCGTACCCCGCAAACCAGCCTGTGTTGGTGCCGCCTGCCGAGGTCTGGCTGCGCTCCTCGGCCAGCATGGCATCGTGGGGGAGGGTAACGGGCGTGCCGGGGGCGGAGCTGCCCAAATGGCGGCAGGTCCAGCCGGTGTTAAAACTTGTTGCTTTCATGTTGTGCTGCCTTTCGGAATGTTGCAGGTATTACCAAAGAAAAACCGTCCGGGACGCATGCCCCGGACGGTTTGTAAGTACGGAGCCTACTGCAGCTTACTTACTTTTCTGAGCAACGTTGGTGATGATGGCGGTAACGAGGGCGACCAGGTTCAGCACAGCCATCGTGATGTTCATACCGGACAGTTCCGGCATGCCAACCATCTTGATGCCGTTGAACGCTTCGGCAATGTTCCAGATACCATCGGAAAGAACTGTCATCATGGCGTAAGCCAGCAGGGTGGCGGCAATGATGCCGGTAAAATCAGTCCAGACTTTCTCACCGAAGAGGAGAGAGACCTCGCAAACGGCGGCTGCGCCCAGGGCAATGGGGACCAGGCTGTTGACCATGCCGCCCTTGGAGCCGTAAATCAGCACAGCAACCAACGTTGCAACGGTCAAAATCAGGGTCAGTGCGGCGGTATAAAAGCCAAACGCTTTGTTTTTCACAATGCTCGCTCCTTTCTTACTGTTTCTTGGCCTTTTTCTTGGTCTTGCTCAGAACCAGCAGGACAAAGAATACGGCGGTCAGGATGCCGGTAACGGCGATTTCGGCGGTGATGGCGGTCTGCCAATACGGTGTAACATGTTCAATGACGGAGTTGGATGCCGTGCCGTTGGTAACGACCGAGCGGCTGATGGCGTACTCCCCAGCTGATAGCGGCTTCGGTCAGCAGCTCCAGCAGGTGGCCGTCATCGGTATCCTTTGCTTTCTGCAAGATCCACTGACCGTGGCCACCGACACCGTCCAGGCACCATTCCTGCGTGCCTGCATCCAGAACTTCGGCTGCATGGTTCTTGTAGCCGCCATCCACATACTCGTCAAAGCAGGGGGCAGCATCGGTATCAATGGCACCGTTCCAGCCCCACTCGTTGCGCAGGATCGTGGTGTTCAGGGCATAGCTGGCGGAGTACCACTTCAGGCCCAGACGCTCGAAGGACTGCATCAGGCCGCCTGCGTTGGCCACGCGGATGCTGCCCTCAAAGGCTTTCAGGTTGCCCTCGCGGAACGCCTGTTCATTGAAGAAGCAGACAAGACCTTCGCGGTAGAATTCCTGGTCGTTGCCGACAAAGTGCTTGGGGCCAGCGTGGGAGCCGGTTTTCTCCATGGCTTCCACTTCCACAGCGCCTGCCAGGTAGTTCAGGATGGGACATTCGGACATATACTCAAAGTTACGGCCGCCGAACGGGGTACGGTGCAGGTCGTTGCCGATGTTGTAGTTGATCATGTAGCCGGACCACATGCCATCCTCGCCCATCATAGTGCCGCGGCCAGCGTACAGGTCGGCGTTGAAGGTACCGGCCAGGATAACGTTGGAGCAGTAGCGGGTGGTAACGGGGTTGACCTGCTCGCCGTTGAACTCAACGGTCAGGGGATAGGTACCGCCAACGCTGTCGCAGCCATCGCCAACGGCAAAGGCCGGGCTCAGGTCGCCAACAGCGGGGGACTGGAAGCTCTCAGCGGTGGCATTGGGCAGATCTTCGGGCTGGAGCTGATAGATGAATTTCAGCCAGGTTTCGTGGTCAGACAGGGGAACATCCTTCATCATGGCAAGGTTCAGGCCGGAATCAACGCCGAAGTTGGCAGCAACTTCCGAATAGCTCGGTGCTCCTTCGGGTTTCTCGTACCATTCGCCAGCCAGTATATTCATCATTTCCGGCGTGGCTTCCACGGTGGTCTGCTCGACCGGGTAGGTAGCCTCCCAGTCGCTGCGGGACAGGTAGGTGCCTGCACCATCGACCCAGTAGTTCAGGTCGGCATCCGCAAACTGGTTGGAAACGATAGCGCCGTTCTCGCCGGTGCGGTACTTGTCATCGTCAAAGCTCTGCTTGAAGCTGTAGGTCTTGGCGGCAGTGCCCTCGGCAGTCATGCCGTTGGCTGCGGTGTAACCTTCGGCGGCCAGAACATTGTTCAGTGCATCATGGGAATCTTCGCCAATGGCCAGGTAGTAATCGCCATCGGACAGGATGTAGCCGCCTGCGCCGTCATGGGCGGTGGTATCATAGCTGGCCAGCAGGTACTTGTCCACTGTGATGGTGACTGTTTCGGAAGCACCGGGGGCCAGTTCCTGCGTTTTGCCGAAGCCTGCCAGCTGGATGGCGGATTTCTCAACGCCGTGCTGGCGCTCGTAATCGCCGTAAGGGGTCTGTGCGTACAGCTGCACAACGGACTTACCGGCCATATCGCCGGTGTTCGTCACGGTAACTTTCGCGGTGATCTCGTCCTCGCCCACATCCACGCTGTCCAGCTTCTGGTCAAACGTGGTGTAGGACAGGCCATAACCGAACGGGTACTGCACTTCATCGGCGTAATTCCAGGAAGAAGCGCCTTCCAGTGCGCCAACAGGAGCGGTAGCGTTGCCCTGACCCATAACGGCATCGGCGTAACGGGTCTCATAGTAACGGTAGCCAATGTAGATGCCTTCGGCCTGGAAGGACATGTACTCAGCGTTCTCATCCTCACCAATCGTGGCGTTGATCTCGGCCACGTTGGCAAACTGCGGGGTACGGGTGCCGGAGTTTACAGCGGCAGGTGAGGAGAGGGAATCGGTCGCGTAAGTATCGGTCAGATGGCCGGAGGGGTTGACCGTACCTTTCAGGATCTCGGCCACGCCCGTGAAGCCCTGATGGCCTGGGTAACCGATGAACAGGATGGAGTCCGCATAGGGGATAATATCCTGCACTTCCATCTGGTAAGGGCTGTTCAGCAGAACGATGACCTTGTCAAAGTTCTTGCGGACGAGCTCAAGCAGCTCACGCTCATTCTCATGCAGAGCCAGACCGCTGATGGTGGAACCGTCGGTATCGACATCGTCCATCAGGATGTCCTGACCTTCGCCGCCCTCACGGGCAAACACGACGATGGCGGCATCTTTGTAATCATTGGCCCAGGTGTTGGCTAGGCCCTGATAGAACGCCTTATTTTCTTCAGTGTTCGTCGCCGTGCCGGTAACGCTGTAGCCGCCGCCCCACTGTGCGGCGGGCCCCTGTGCGCGGGTGGCGGTGCCTGCGGCAATGCCATCCCACAGCTGGGGGTTGACCTCAAAGCCCTGGGCTTCCAGCGCGGTCTTGAGGTCAATGGAGTTCAGCGCGCCGTTCGTAACCTTGTTGCCGGCGGAGTTTGCCTGGTAAGCGGGGTCAACGGCGGCGTGGCCGAACACAGAAATGCGGGTGGCGTTCGTCAACGGCAGGGTGTTGTTCTCGTTGCGCAGCAGGGCCGCACCTTCGCGCATCTCGTTGACGTTCTGTTCCAGCGCAGCAGCAATGGCGGCTGCCTGTGCATCGGGGTCGTCAAAATCGCCAAACTGGCTCTTGAAGTAGGTCGTGTCGCCAACTTCGCCCGTCTGGACGACCTTGGTGGTCGCGGTGCCCAGCGCGGTGTTGATGTAGCTTGCATTGGCCGCGGCAAGGTTCTGACCAATCAGGCCGACCACAAGCAAAGCTGCGGACGTAGAGGTAAGACCTGACCAGAGTTTGGATCTTTTCATCTGTTTTTCTCCTTATCTTTGATTCCTGCACATCGTTTGTCCAGGTTCGTTGTACTTACTATACCATCCTTTCTATCTGCGGGCACATTTTTTTTCCCCATGTGCATGGTTTTATTTCGTAAGTGATGCAAACGTGACAAAAGAATTGCAACGGCTCGGGAGATAACATGTTAATGTGTACAATCACGTTGGATTCGATTTGTACAAAATGCGCAATGCACGCCAATGTATCGTTCTGCAGCAACCGAACGCGGGAAACAGCCGATTGAAATTCCGGCAAAAGCTGTGCTATACTGGCAGTAATAATGGATCAGGAGGGCTCCGTATGGTACGAATCAAAATACTGGAAGACGATCCCGCAGACCGCGATACGCTCATTGAGTGCCTGCGGAAATATGAGCGAGAACAGGGGCAGAGCTTTTCCATCACGGCCTATGACAATCCATCCGATTTTATGGACAATTATCATATGGATGCCGACCTTATCTTTATGGATATTGAGCTGCCGGGCATCAACGGCATTGAGACCTCCCACCAGCTGCGCGCTGCGGACCCCGTGGTAGCGCTGGTGTTCATCACGAACATGGAGCAGTATGCCATCAATGGGTACGAAGTTGACGCACTGGATTTTGTCATCAAGCCCATCAATTACTACCGCTTTTCTTCCATGATGCTCCGCGCGCTGCGCAACCTGCCTGTGCGGGATGAAAAAGAGGTCATCTTACAGGCGGCGGGCACCATACGCCGGATGCGCATTTCCCAAATATATTATGTAGAGATACAGGACCACCTGCTCCTGTACCACACGGACATGGGCCGCATTGAAGCCTGGGGCAAACTTTCGGATGTGGAGGCTGAACTGGACACTTACAATTTTGCGCGGTGCAGCAGCGCACATCTCGTCAACATGCAGCATATCACATCGGTATCCAAAACAGAAGTCATCGTTGGCAGCACCAAGCTGCCCATCAGCCAGCGCAAACGCAAGGCGTTTTGTGACCGTGTGATTGCCTACCTGAACAAGACCTCTTGAAAGCCGGGGTGAGTTTTTGTGGTATCTCTTGCCTTTATCCGCAGGTTCCTTTTTTAATGTAAAGTTTTGGGATATTTTCGTGGCGTTTTTGCTGGCGACCCTTCCGTTTATCTTTCGCTGCAGCCGCCGCCCGCATTTTGTGCGCTGGGCCATTGCCTGGCTTTGTGCCGATCCGGCTACTCTGCCTTTTCTTTTGCCCACACCTATGGCGGCAATATTGCAGTGGAAGCGTTCTATTCGGCCATTCTTCTCCTTTTAATGATCGGCGGGCTGTTGTGCTGTTTTAAGGAAAAAGCTGTCCAACGTGCTGTTTTATTTCAGCTCCGGGTTTGCAACATGGTACATTTCCGACCGTCTGTTCCTCGTTATTGCCTCCATTTGCCGGTTGAACAGCAGCCTTGTTCCTTATTTTACTGAGCGCACGCCCTCCCATATCCTTTTATATATCACCTGCTTTTTGGAGGTATATCTGTTTATCTATTTCACCGTGGGCAAAAAGATGCACGCTCTGGGGGACAGCGAGATCCCCATGCAGAACGCGCTGCTGTTCTTGCTGCTGGACTGTATGCTGACGCCGATTTTTTATTTTGAGAGCGGTGCAATCTCCCAGTACAACATCTTCTTTTATAATCTTTTTTGAACATTGGCGAGATTATTTTTTACATTTTTATGCTGCTTTTGCAGGTTCAGATGCTGGCCGCCGCCAAGGACCGCGTAGAGATCAGCACGATGAAAAAGCTTTGGGTCGAAGAGCAGAAGCAATACCAGCTGGTGAAAGAAAATATTGACGCCATCAACATCAAATGCCATGACTTAAAGCACCAGATCCGCAACCTGCGCACAACGGGCCAGGTCGATCCGGCATACTTGGACGATCTGGAACGCTCGGTGTCCATCTACAACAGCGCCGTGCGCACAGGCAACGAAACGCTGGACATTGTTCTGACCGATAAGCGTCTGCACTGCGCATCCCACAATATACAGTTCACCTGCATTGCCGATGGCAGCGGCGTGGCCTTTATGGAAACGATGGACATTTTCTCGCTGTTCGGAAATATTCTGGACAACGCCATTGCATGCGAATCCCTGCAGCCGCCCGAAATGCGGTTCATTCACCTTTCCGTGCGGACAGTCAACCGCATGTTGAGCGTCCATGCCGAGAACCACTTTGAGGATTCTCTTCAATTCAAGGACGGCCTGCCCGTAACCACAAAAAGAGGACAAAGATTCCCATGGCTATGGCATAATGAGCGTCCGCCACATTGTGGAAAAATATAACGGCAGTTTTTCCATCTCCACGCAGGATAAGCTGTTTCAGATCGATATTATCCTGCCGATACCATGTGATGATACCGGACGCAGTGCAGGATAAAGTGGCTGTAGAAGTTATACATTTTCTGTTATCTCCTCCAGAGGATACACTCTTTGGGGGAGATATTATAATTTAGGTCAATACCGCACAATTCTAAGTGCCGCAGCCGCCGGAGCGGTGCTTAAGCCGTAAGGCGGGAATTGTGCGGTGTTGCCTTAGAGCCTTTGAAATTGGGTATGCACAGACAGAACGGTGCATGTTTCGTATGGCTTTTCTTCTTATGGCCCACTTCGTGTTCGCTCCGCTATGTGGGCATCAATTCCGTTGTTTTATGGGCAATCACCCTTTTGTTCTTTTTTCTTTAGAATTATATATTTATAAATTTATATCTTATACTTTATTATATATAGAAGAAACAGAGGTTCTTTCCCTCCACAACAGAGGTTTCTTCTGGTGATAACGGAGGTTCTTTCATAGAATGGCGGAGATTTTTTCTTTTGGTGGCAGAGGTTGTTTCCTCTATTTTGCATGGAAAGAATCTCTGTTATGCAATGAAAAAATCTCTGTTACCGTGTTGCGTGAACGGGCATAAGGAACAGGCTGGCAACCTGTAAGAAGCAATCGAAACGACAAGATCATCCCGATGGCACCTGAAAACGGCGGGAAAATGGCTGTGGACGAAACATGAAGAGGCAGACAGAAGGACTTTTTTTGCGGTAAAAACCTCTGGTTAGCTTTTTATAGCAGGTAATTCCTTTAACTTAAGCAGCAGGGGAGAGGCGCAAAGGCCGTTTTTTGCGGTAAGAATCTCCGTTTGCAAAAGAATTTGACTGGAAATTGGTACGGTAGAAATCTTTGGATGGAAGGAAATACCCTCTGCAAGCAGAAAAATAGAAAAAATAGATAAAATTTTCTCGGTAAGAACCTCTGCTTGGCGAAGCGTGAGAAAGCAGAAAAGAAAAAGAGCAGAGGTTACCGTTTTGTATGGGATCGTAGAAAAGTACGTTAAAAACCTCTGCATTAGGAGAAGGTGGGTGACGAGGGAGTACGAGAGAAGAAAGATGAGGGCACTATTTTTTTACGGCGTAAGAACCTCAGGATAAAAGAAGTCTTGGATAAGAACATTTGGTAATGCACAAAGCAGCACGGTACTTCCTTTGAGGCTGCAAAAAAATCGCCGTAAAAACCTCGGCTTTGGGGGCAACAATCAGGCTTTATAAAATAGGGGCGGGGAAAAAATCACTTTTAAGTTCAGAAAAGTCAAAAAGCACAGTTTTTGACCTTGATAGGGAGACAAAGAAGAGAAAATACGCGAAAGAAACATGCCGGATATACATTGAGAAAGACCAAAATATGCAAGAGGAGAAAAAAGAAAAAGATATAAACGGAGAAATTTACGGAGAAAAAAATCAGATAATAGTTGCAAATAAATCGGCGATGATACGAGACAAATTGCGGAGCAAATAGTGAGATCAACGATACTTAAAAAAGAGATTATTAACGCGAAAAAATTAAAAATCACGGAAGAAATGGCCGAAAAAAGTGTTGGACAGAACGGATGATGGAGGGAAAGGAAGCGGCAAAGAAAAGGTGGCTAAAAACCAACGTATTATAAAGCAGAATGTGAAGAAAAAGGATGATAGGGTGGAGTAGATGGACTTTACGACACCAAAATTTTCTCGGTAAAAATCTCTGCTTAATTCCAGAGAAGCGGGCAGACAGGCAGCGCGAGAAAGCAATTCCTGAAAAAATGTGCGGTAAAAATCTCCGGTATGGGATGCTGCTTTATGAGGAAGCAAGAAAAAAAGACAAATGAAACGTTTTGAAATAGGCGAAAACAGAACAGCTGCAATAGAACTTTTAGCAACAGCGACAATGCTGGAGTTATAGGTATAGCAACAGGTACCGAAGTCTACAAAACTGTTGCCGTAAAACTGGGAAGCAAATAAAAGATGTTTGTAGATAAGAAAAGGAAAAGCAGAGGAAAAAAGAATGAACTATACAAAGAAGGAGCCACCGAATTAGTCTTTTTAATAAATGATATGTTGTGGCAACACCGCACAATTCCCGCCTTACGGCTTAAGCACCGCTCCGGCGGCTGCGGCACGGCATCTGCGTTGCCAAAATGCTCGATAATGTCGGGTTGCGGTACCCGCATCGTACTTCGGGGGCAAAAGCCCCTCGCACTCTGCGACCGCTGCCCCTGCTTCGGTTCGCTGTTTCCGCCACTGGCGGCGCTCACCTTTGCAGCATCCAGTATTATCTGCGCTTTTGGCTTTAGCAGCTGCCGCACCTCGCTCGCCGTATCGGCACTTAGAATTATGCGGTATTGCCTTGAAATTTTCTGAACCCTGTTCCAAGAAAAACTCTGATCCCGATTTGCTTTGCCCCGCATACAAACTCGGCCGCAAAAAAGAAAACAGTTCAAAGAATGGCGAATAGAAACTTTCTGGCTTCATAAAGGCAACACCGCACAATTCCCGCCTTGCGGCTTAAGCACCGCTCCGGCAGCTGCGGCACGGCATCTGCGTTGCCAAAATGCTCGATAATGTCGGGTTGCGGTACCCGCATCGTGCTTCGGGGGCAAAAGCCCCTCGCACTCTGCGACCGCTGCCCCTGCTTCGGTTCGCTGTTTCCGCCACTGGCGGCGCTCACCTTTGCAGCATCCAGTATTATCTGCGCTTTTGGCTTGGCATCTGCCGCACCTCGCTCGCCGTATCGGCACTTAGAATTATGCGGTATTGCCTAAAACTTTTTACTTTTTTCAAAGACAAATAAAACTTTCTTTCTCGCGTAGGAACTTCTTGCTAAATCCTGAAAATAGTGTATTATAACTAAGTGTGGCGCTGGAATTTACAATCCATCAGTATCGGAGTTTCAGTATGATGAAAAATACAATGTTGGAAATGTCCCGTTATGCAGCGCTGGCTCGCCAGGCTGTGGCAGAGGGTATTGTTCTGCTGAAAAATGAGGCTGTCTTACCACTGGCTTCCGGCGGCAGAGCGGCTTTATTTGGGTACGCGCAATTTCACTACTACCAAAGCGGCACAGGGTCCGGCGGGCTGGTGAACACCGCCCATGTGCCGAACCTGCCCGAAGTGCTGGGCGGTCCGGACGGTTACCAGCTGGATGCCGAGGTGCAGGCCCGCTATGAAGCATGGCTGGCGGAACACCCTTACGAGATGGGAAACCGGCTGGGCACAGGAACCGTGGTTTCAGCCGGAAATGCCGCTGGATGAAGACTTTGTCCGCGCTGCGGCCCAGCGTGCCGAAACGGCGTTTATTGTCATCGGTCGCACGGCAGGGGAAGACCAGGACAATAGCAATACTCCCGGCAGCTTTCTGCTGACCGAGGGCGAGGGAAAATATGCTGGCGCTGGTTTGCCGTCATTTCAAAAAAAATCTGTGGTGCTGCTGAATGTTGGCAATATCATTGATATGCAGTGGGTCATGCGATACAACCCCGGCGCGGTGGCGTACATCTGGCAGGGCGGGCAGGAAGGCTGCCGCGGTGTGCTGGATGTGCTGAACGGTACCGTCAACCCCTGCGGCAAACTGCCCGATACCATCGCCTGCACCCCGGCAGATTATCCGGCGGCTGACCATTACGGGGCGGATGACCGCAACATCTATGCCGAAGATATTTACGTAGGCTACCGCTATTTTGAAACCTTTGCCCCGGAAAAGGTGCTTTTTATCCCTTTGGCTTTGGCCTTTCCTATACAAAATTTGAAGTTCGGCTGTTGAGCGCAGATGAAACAGCTGATGGCATTACCGCCTTTGCTGCCGTCCAAAATACCGGCAGCTGCCCCGGCAAGGAAGTTGTGCAGCTCTACTGCACCGCGCCGCAGGGGCGGCTGGGAAAACCGTCCAAAGTGCTGTGCGCCTTTGCAAAAACCAGAACGCTGGCCCATGGGGAGAGCCAGACCCTGACATTGAAAGCCCCGTGGCGTAACTTTTACCAGCTATGATGACAGCGGTGTGACCGGGCACAAGTCTGCCTTTGTGCTGGAAGCAGGCGAGTATCGCTTTAGCCTTGGCACCGATGTGCGAAGTGCGGAAGAAGCTTTTACGGTCACACTACCGTTGATGGTGGTGGAACAGTTGGAATCTGCAGCTGCTCCGGCTGTAGCCTTTGAACGCCTGCGCCCTGGTGCGGATGGGAACCCCAGCATGGGAACCCGTGCCCACCGAGGAAGAACGGCCCGAGCCGCGCCGCGCCGCCCGCCTGCCGCGGGAATGGCTCCAGACTGGCGACAAAGGCATCCGCCTGCGGGATGTGGCCGATGGTACCACTGCGATGGCAGACTTTGTGGCACAGTTCAGCGATGAGGAGCTTTGCACCATTGTCCGGGGCGAGGGGGATGAACTCTCCGCGCGTTACGCCGGGGACAGCTGGGGCAATCGGAGGCGTCAGCGATGCTTTGCAGCGCTATGGGCTGCCTGCCGCCTGCTGTTCGGACGGGCCGAGCGGTATCCGTATGGACTGCGGCACCGTTGCTTTTGCCATGCCTAATGGCACCTGCCTGGCCGCGACTTTCAACGAGGGATTAAGCGAGGAACTCTACTCGATGGAAGGGCTGGAGCTGCGTAAAAACCATGTGGATACGCTGCTTGGCCCTGGCATCAACATTCACCGCCATCCGCTGAACGGCCGCAACTTCGAGTATTTCTCGGAAGATCCGCTGCTGACCGGCAAAATGGCCTGTGCTCAGCTGCGCGGGATGCACCGCTGGGGTGTAACCGGAACCATCAAACATTTTGCAACGAACAATCAGGAGCACCGGCGTCACTTCGTTGAATCGGTTGTATCGGAACGTGCTTTGCGGGAAATCTATCTGCGCGGCTTTGAAATTGCCGTCAAAGAGGGGCATGCCCGCTCCATTATGACATCCTATAACCCGCTGACCGGTTACTGGACGGCCAGCAATTATGACCTTGTTACAACAATTTTGCGCGGCCAATGGTGTTACACCGGCATTGTGATGAGTGACTGGTGGGCCGATGGCAATGACCGCGACGGCGCAGGCAGCACCAAGCATGTGGCTGCGATGGTTCGCGCCCAGAATGATGTGTTCATGGTTGTGACGGACCCGGAGCATAACTCCGGCAGCGATGGTCTGGCCGTTGCTTTGACAGAGGGACGGCTGATCCGGGGCGAGCTGCAGCGCAGCGCGGCGAATATCTGCCGCTTTTTGCTGAAAACACCTGCGTTCCGCCGCAGCATTGGCCGCACCACGGCGTTGGATGCCCAGTTGGAAGCGATGGCTGAGCAGGATATGCAGCAGGCGGCGCAGAACGGCCAACCCCTGACATTACATGGAGACGTAAGCATTGACCCGGCCGCGATTGATAATGGTTACCGCCGCACCACTGCGTTTTTGTGTGATGGTTGAGCAGGGCGGCGCATACACGCTGCATCTGCGCTGCCGCGCAATGCCGGGCAACAGCCCGCTGGCCCAGATCCCGGTTTCGATTTTTGCGGGGCGGGTGTTTGTGAAAACCATTACCATCACGGGTGCACAGACCGACTGGTGCGAGTTTACGGCAGCGCTGCCTGCCGTTGACGCGGGGAAAACTTTCTACCTGCGTTTCTACTTCGGTCAAAGCGGTATGGAGTTGGATGCCGTGTCGCTGGATCTGCTGTCATGACATTGACAAAAAATCTCGAATATAAAACACCGCACAATTCCCGCCTTGCGGCTTAATATTCCGGCGTATGCGGCACGGCATCTGCGTTGCCAAAATGCTCGATAATGTCGGGTTGCGGTACCCGCATCGTGCTTCGGGGCAAAAGCCCCTCGCACTCTGCGACCGCTGCCCCTGCTTCGGTTCGCTGTTTCCGCCACTGGCGGCGCTCACCTTTGCAGCATCCAGTATTATCTGCGCTTTTGGCTTGGCATCTGCCGCACCTCGCTCGCCGTATCGGCACTTAGAATTATGCGGTATTGCCTCAGGTATACGGAGTAATTGTACGTACATCAAAAAAGGACAAAAAAATGGAAACAACACTGTTTTATGCCCGCGCCGCCTGCGATACAATGATGCGCAAGTTTGCTGCTGCCGACCTGCCGCCGAAAGGCCATTTCTATTATCACCAGGGCGTTTTTCTTTTCCGGGGTGCTGAAAACCTGGCAGTTGACCGGGGAACAGAAGTACCTGGACTATGCCGCAAGCTGGGTTCACGCCGTTTTTGAACAGCACCCCATTTGTTAGACAGTATGATATACTATTTAACAAGTGGGGTGTTTTGCTATGCCAAAAGGAGTACCAAACGAACGATATACGCCGGAGTTCAAGAGAATGGTTGTAGAAACCATGAAAAAAGGACATCTGAGTATCTATGCAACGATGCAGGAATTTGGAATTAACGACCATAAAATTATAGAGCGCTGGGAACGCATTTATTTGGAAGAAGGGCCGGAAGGGTTAGCCATCGAACGGCGTGGCCGCAGCAGTAAGGGTCGTCCGCCAAAGCAGTTGCCGAAGCAGGTAGAAGAAGATCTGCTGGCAGAAGTCCAGCGGTTGCGTGCGGAGAATGACTACCTAAAAAATTTGCAAGCCTTGGTTTTGGAAGACGAGCGACGCCAGCACAAAAAACGCTGGTAGTTCAGAAGCTAAGGCAAAAACACGCACTCAGTATTCTGCTCTCAATCGCTCAACTGCCCCGTGCATCTTTCTATTATCATTTGAAGCAGATGCAGAAAGAAGACAAATATGCATCTGTTAAGGAAGAAATCACAACGATTTACCACGAAAACAGGGGCCGGTACGGCTATCGCCGGATCACGGCAGAACTTCGCAAGCGTAATTTCCTCCTGAACCACAAGACTGTCCAGCGGCTTATGAAGGAGTTGGGCTTAGTTTGCCGTGTCAGGATGAAGAAGTATCGCTCTTATAAGGGAGAAGTGGGCAAAATTGCGCCAAATCTGTTGAACCGGGACTTCCGCGCCGAAAAGCCGAACCAGAAGTGGGTCACCGATGTGACGGAGTTAGCCTGTTCGGAGAAAAAAGCTCTATCTGTCCCCATTCTCGATCTGCACAGCAGCGATCTGGTCAGCTATACCATCTCTGAGCATCCTGTTCTGAGTATGGTTACGACTATGCTGGACGAGGCGTTTGCAAAGATCCCGGCCGGAACAAACCTGATTCTCCATTCTGACCAGGGCTGGCAGTACCAACACAAGCAATACCAACAGATGCTCCGGGAGAAAGGTGTTCGCCAGAGCATGAGCCGCAAGGGAAACTGTCTGGACAATGCTGTGATAGAAAATTTCTTTGGGCTGCTCAAAAGTGAACTGCTATATCTGCAAGAATTTCAGTCCATGGAGCACTTCAAGCAGGAACTCGTTGAATATCTGGATTGCTACAACAACCGCCGCATCAAGGCAAAACTAAAAGGCTTGCCGCCTGCGTTTCACAGACAGCAAGCCCTTTCGGCTGCTTAAACAATTTTTACTTCAAAATATTGTCTAACTTTTTGGGGTCACTTCAACTGTGTACCGTACCGGGATTTCATTATAGGAACAAGTTTTTACAGCGCACCGTCAGAACGGACATTGTCATAGTTCAGCACACCCGCGAAGAACGCAAGCGCCAATCCCTGGCTGCCAGCATACCGGGGATAGATTTATTGATGTACTTGATGTGCAGCGGGTTGCCCTTGGCGATCATGGCGGCAGCGATGCCGGCGCTGGCGCTGACTTCCTCATAAGAAGTTTCATCGTCCACAATGGTGCGCCACAGACCGTTTTCGGTCTGGTAAAGCTTAAGTGCGGCAAGCTGGTCGTTCAGGCCGCCGACAACATCCAAAAACTTGGGGTACAGGTAGCACTGCGGCAGGCGAATGCCCACCTGAGACATGGTATACGCGGCCCAGGCATTGGCGCGGCCCCACTTGATGCCGGACATGTGGTCCCCGGTAATATTGTTATAGCCGTGGTAGTACAGCCCGCTTTCAGGGTCCTGCAAATATTTGATATGCCAGTAATACTGGTTCAGCGCGTCATCAATCAGCTGTTCATCTTTCAGCAGCACACCCATACCCGGCAGTGTGCAGAATGTGCGCTAGTTGGACGGGGGTATGTTTGCCGTAGTCATGGGCACGGCAGCCGATACGGATCATTGTGCAAACCTCCTATTCGTGGGTACCTGCACAGCGGGGGAGATAAACAAAATTTGGAGCATCCGGCCCCTGCTGTTCTTTGGCAAAATGCTCAAAGTGACTTTCTGGGTCAACAGCAAGCCATTCTTGCAGCTCGGCGCTTGGTACACCGGGTTGGTGGCGGATATTTACATGGGTACGCGGTTCTTCCAAATAAGAAAACAGCAGGTTTTCCTGTACACTGATCAGATGCCAGCGATCCCCCTCCAGCAAGCCCTCGCTCACCAGCTTTAGATGGTACTCCATGTAGCTGCACCATTTATCCGGTTTCAAAACGGCAATGCGCCCATGCTGTGCACCGGAATGGCGCTCACGCAGCCAATCGCCGGCAGTGGTGGGGATATCGTGGTAAAAATACGGCTGCATTGCTACCCAGCGGCGGGGCAGGGCTTCGCCCACGGCAGCGGGCCATGGGCAAAGCAGTGCATCCAGCAGGGGCGACAACCCATCCGGCGCAAGCGCTGTGCCGACAGATTCAAGGTACAGGAACAAGTGCGCCTGATACCGAAACAGCGAAGCTGTCAGCAGCTGGTGTGCTTGGCGCAGCCCCTCAACGGTTTGGGAAAATTCCTGCATGGCAGCAGCAAGAGATACCGCATCGATTCCACTGTGCAGCACAGCATGGAATGATGCGCGAACCACGGGACAAAGCTGCCATGTAAGGCTTTCTGACGGCATTTGCCTACCCCCAATACGACTTATTTATTTTATTGTAAGCCGCCCAGCCGGGAAAATGCAACTTGTATAATGCACGGATTCTTTGTGATAATTGAAGTTTACAGACAATAAAAACTGTGTTATGATGGGCACAAGTTAGGCAGAGTTCCTGCCGGAAGGAGCAGAACAATGGAATACAACATTCTTTTCTGCGGTGCGGTGGCGGACGGAAGGACAAACTGCGCAACTGCTATCCAAAACGCTGTGGATACGGCCTCGGCGGCAGGCGGCGGGCGTGTCATCATCCCGGCCGGGCAGTATCTGAGTGGGTCGGTATTGCTGAAAGATAATGTGGAACTTTACCTGGAAAGCGGCGCGGTCCTTATCAGCAGCCTGGACCCTGTAGATATCAAACCGTTCCCCCAAGGGGAAACGGCGTGAACCCTGACGATACGGCCGATGGCTGGCAGAGCGGCTTCTTTTTGGGTGCATCCCACGCCAAAAATGTGACCATCAGCGGTATGGGTACGATTTACGGCCAGGGTGACCAGGTGTTTTTGGACAAAAACGAAGATAACGGTTTCCATGAATGCCCCAAAACCTGCGAAGCGTTCCGCCCGCGCATGATGCTGTTTGAAGATGTGGAAAACTTTACCGTACGCGATGTAACGCTGAAAGATGCCGCTTTTTGGACACTGCATATGGCAGGCTGCCAGAATGTGCGCATTGACGGAATAAAAATCCTGAACGATGACCGCGGAGCCAATAACGACGGCATTGACCCGGACTGCTGCCGCAATGTGGTAATTGCCAACTGCATTGTCTCAACGGGTGATGACGCCATTGTGGTAAAATCCACCGGCCCCATGTCGCGCCGGTATGGTGTGTGTGAGAATATCACCATCACGAACTGCGTGCTGCATTCCCGCGATTCCGCCTTGAAAATTGGCACCGAGACCCACGGAACGATCCGCAACGTAACTTTAAGCGACTGCATTATTGACCGCTGCTCCCGTGCGGTGGGTATCTGGGTACGCGATGGAGGAACGGTGGAGGATATCCATATTCACCACCTGACCGGATCCACCCTGCGCTATGCAGACCGCTATGCCGAGCCGGGTGCACCGGGCTGGTGGGGAAAGGGCGAACCGATTTTCATCAGTGCGACCCCCAGGAAAAACAGCCGGACAAAGACAGGAACCATCCGGAACGTTACATTCGATAACCTGTCCATTACCTGCGAAAGCTGTGCGTTCCTGGCCGGTGAGCCGGAAAGCTGCCTGCGGGATATCCGCATCCGGGACCTGCACATGACTTTTAAGCGACAGGGAACCCAGCCGGGAGGCTTGTTTGATGAACAGCCATCGGTGCGGCATGTGTATTCCCATGCGATCCCCGCATTGTATGCCCGCAGTGTGAAACAGTTGACCGTGCAGGACAGCACCGTGCGCTATGCGGATAAAAGCGAAGCGTGGGCGAGCGAAGTTACAACACTGGAGGACTGTACGGAAAGTGCAGTTGACCTTAAAAAAATTCAATAATCCTTGTAAGGAGGCAGATATTTATGTACCAGGCTGCACAAAACCGTTACAACACCCTGCCAACCCGCCGCTGCGGAAACAGCGGCCTGCTGCTGCCCGCTGTTTCGCTGGGGCTGTGGCATAATTTTGGCGATACCTCCCCGTATGAGAACATGCGTGCGCTCTGCCGTACGGCGTTTGATAACGGCATTACCCACTTTGACCTTGCCAATAACTATGGCCCAGAACCGGGTGCTGCCGAGCGCAATTTGGCCGGATCCTACACGATGACCTTGGCGTTTACCGCGATGAGCTGATTATTTCCACCAAAGCAGGCTATGAAATGTGGGACGGCCCTTACGGCAACTGGGGCAGCCGCAAATACCTGCTGGCCAGCCTGGATCAGAGCCTGCGCCGCATGGGGCTGGACTATGTGGATATTTTTTACCACCACCGCATGGATCCTAACACCCCGTTGGAAGAAACAATGGGTGCGCTGGCCCAGGCGGTGCGCAGCGGCAAGGCGCTGTATGTCGGCCTATCCAACTATGACGGCCCCACGCTGGAAAAAGCTACTGCGATTTTGGACGAATTGCATGTGCCGTTTATCATCAATCAGAACCGCTACTCGATTTTTGACCGCACGATTGAAAATAACGGCCTGAAAGCGATGGCTGCCCGGTTGCATAAGGGAATTATCACCTTCAGTCCGCTGGCACAAGGACTGTTGACCAACCGATATCTGCAGGGGATTCCGGCTGACAGCCGGGTACACACAGACGGGCGATTTTTGAAAGAAAAGGATATTACGCCGGAAAAAATCGCTCAGATCAATGCCCTGAACGATATTGCCCAGGCCCGCGGACAGACGCTGGCTGAAATGGCCCTGGCCTGGCTGCTGAGCCATGATGAGATTACGACCGTGCTGATCGGTGCATCGAAAACCAGCCAGATCCTGGATAACATCAAAGCAGTGCAGAACACGAGCTTTACGGCAGAGGAACTGGAAGCGATCGACAGAATCAGCAAATAAGCCGCAATCGATAATTTGAAAGGGAAGCCGTTTGCAGAGAACGGCTTCCCTTTTTGTTTCGGAAGTTATGGGGTTGGCGGGCGCAGCCAGCCGCTGTATTTCAAGATAGAAGTACCAATGCCGGTGCCTGTGGCCCGCCGCCAGTCCGATGGGGCGGTGCCCATCACCTCATAAAAATGGCGGTTGAAGCTGGACATGGAGCCAAAGCCGACTTTTTCACTGATGGTCAGGATCGAATCATCGGTCATGCGCAAAAAGGCTGCAAGCTTTTTGCAATGCGCGTCCGGTTCAGGTAGTCCAGCGGCCCCATGCCGACAAGCTCCCGGAACACCCTGCGAAAATGGGATTCGCTCATGCTGCACGCATCGGCAAGGTCGCGGATGCTGAAATTCTCCATATAGAATTCATCAATATAGGTCAATGCAGGTGCAATGACCATGCGGTTTGCTGAGGCAGAATCATTTTGCTCGGTGGAAAGCCGCATGACTTCGGTAATCAGGGCAACAAACAGCCCGCGTACGCTGATCTCATAGTTCAGGGAACGTGTTTGCATTTCCTGCAGGATCATCTTGACATAATTTGCCAGCGCGGGGTGGTCGGCAGAGGAAAAAATGCCGCTCCAGCCATGCAGTACCTGGGCCAGCAGGCGGCTGTTCGGCAGGGCTGCTGGGTCAAAAAAGGGGCGCAGCAGCTCCTCTGCATCGGTAAAAATATAGCTCCATTTACACGGGGCAGAATATGGGAAAACACGATATAGACCGCGTGTGCCAGGGCCTGCGTGATTCGCTGAAAGCGCTTTGCGTGATCTGCCTGGTGTTGGCCGTCGCGGTGTTTGCATCGCGCCGGCTGCTGCTGTCGATTTTCCTTGACCCAGCCACCGATGCTGCCAGCATTGCACAAGGGGCGGATTTTCTCAGTGTAATGGGGTTTGCCTATATTATTGCCGCGGTAATGAACAGTTATCTGAACGTGCTGCGCGGTGCAGGGGATGTAAATGTCAGCCTGGTTGCAGGCCTGTTTGAGATGGGGGCCCGGTTGGCGTTTGCCTCTTTGCTGGCGCCGCACCTGGGTGTGTGGGGCATCTGGCTTGCCACCCCCCGTTAAGCTGGGTTTCCGGCTGTATCATCCCGGTGGTGCGGTATTACAGCAAAGAATGGATGAAGCGAACGCTGATCTGAACCGGTGAGAAATAAAAGAAAGCACGGCTCTGCGATAGAAAAATCATCATGAGACCGTGCTTTGTCTTGTGTTTATGAATTTTGGGCAAAAGGCTTCAGTGCGCTTTTGCGGTATTGCTGCGGGCTTTGGCCTGTCATGGAAGAAAAGCGGGTGGAAAAATTGCTTTCATCCTCAAAGCCAACCTGGCGGGCAACCTCGCCGACAGGGAAATCTGTCAGAACCAGCAGTTCTTTTGCGCGGGTAATACGGGTGGATAACAAAAAATTGTACGGTGTTGTGCCCATATATTGCCGGAAAAGCCGCAAAAACCAGCTTTTGCTGACAGGGATCTGCGCCAGCAGCATATCCAGGTTGATGGGCTCCGCATAATGTGCACGGATATAATCTGCAATCTGCTTGATCATGGTCCGGTTGGAACGGCTTTCGTCCCCGGAAAGCTGCTGGTGGGCAAGCAGTGCCAGCATTTTGTGCAGTGTCAACCCAATTTCGATCTGGGCGGTGGTGGTTTCCTTTTTTCCACTCGGCAAACAGTGTTTCAAACAAAGGCTGCATCTCCATACGGCTGACATGCGCAGCGGTAAGCCGCCCCTGCGACTGTACGGAATCGGCTAACGTTTTAACCCCAACACCGTCAAGGTGTACCCAGTAGTGCTCCCATACATCATAGCCGGGGGCCGTGCAGTAACTTTGCGGTGTGCGGCAGTTCATCAGCAGTGCGGCACCTTGCGGCAGCTCAATGTGCTGTTCGTTCTGCTCAATCAAGCCAGCCCCGGCCAGGGTATAAAAAAGGATGTAACTCTCCTTGTCTGTACGGGCTGTGGCAAAGTGGGAACGCCCATAAAACAGTCCGGCTTCCGTTGCATAAAACGGCTGTGCCAACACGGCGTTATTTGGCGTTGCACGCAGCCACACACTGCGCTCTTCCACGTCCATATTATAGGTCAACATAAGGGATCACCTCAGTAGAATTATCACAAAATAAACAGTGCTTTGTGGTATGAAATAGATCAGAAAAAAAAGCAATATAATGTAAATGAAAAGAATAGTAACACTACAGTAATTTTACCAAAAATAAGGTGCGGATGCAACCTTGTTTTTTGACTTTGGTTTTAACGTAATACAAAATAAAAGTGTTTGTACGGAAAGGAAATTAACATGGAACATATGGCATGGAAAGGCCGCATCAAACCCGGTTGCAAGGCAGAATATCAGCGCCGCCACGCAGAGATCTGGCCGGAGATGGTCAAGGTTTTGAAAGAGGCAGGCATCTGCAATTACAGCATTTTTATTGCAAAGATGAACTTTTTTGGCTACTATGAATGCGAAAAAGGCGTTGCCTATGCTGAAAAAGTGCAGGCAGAAAGCCCCATTGTGGACCGCTGGAATGAGTATATGAAAGATATTCTGGAGCTGGAAATGGACCCCGTGACCGGTGCCCAGCCCAAGCTGGAGCAGGTGTTCCGGCTGGATTAACAAACAAAGCAGAGAAGCGAACCTTGCCAGAGAAAAAATGGTAAAAAGCTCGTTTTCTATTTGCTTTATTGTTGTGCGGCAATCAAGTCCTGCGGTTTATCGGGCATCCTGTTCAAGGCCATTCATAGCTTGAAAAGTAAATAAAGCTCTGCAAAAAGAGGACGGTAAAAAGTCATACTGTAACAGTTTCACTATATAATTGTAGAGATAAAACGATTGTTTTGCCTCAAAATGATGCGATCATAACATCTGATGAATTTGCATTCGCTAAATGAGCCATTTTTGTACATTTCAAAAAAGTACCATTTCTTCTTTTTGCGATACATAAATGTTATATTTGACTTTTTAATAAATGTACTATGATACGTTAAAAGATGGCGCTTGAATGATGAAATATGACAATGATAGGATCTGTCTAAAATAAAAGGATGCATTTGCGTACAAAGAAGTTGTAATAGCGGTATTTTCACGAAGGATGGAAGCATACATGGTAAACAGTATCAGATTTTGAGGAATATGACATAGAAAGTGATTTATAATGTCTGTAGTGTAGTTATCTTCTATACTGAAAATCCGGTCGAATCTGATTTTTCAAATGTGACTATTTGGAAAAGTTGAAACTTTAATTATTAGTTCAGGCATAATCCAAAAGTAACATTTTCAGCAAAATAAAAAAGTGCAACATTTTTAGGTGGGTTAATTCCGTTGCCTAAAAATGTTACACTTTGTTTTTGCTTTATTGCACTGCTGTGACAATTTTGTGTCTCTGCTCGTCTGCGGTACGGAATGGAACGTACAAATTTTATGATAATAAATCAAACGAAATTCTCCTGCACATTACGATTCTAAAATACTAAGGCCCGATTCTATGTCGTAGACCCCGAAAATGAGTACGCGCCCCTCGTGCAGGAATTGGGCGGCGAGGTTGTGAATATCTCGGTGGACAGCAGTACCTATTTCAACCCGCTGGACTTCAAGCCGGACAAATCCACTGATATCCCACCTTAGAAGTGAGAAGTGGCAGTGTGCGGAAAGATGCAATGGACTTTTTCGCGTGATATTTGTAGGAAATTTTCTTCCGGCTCCGACATAGCATAAGGCGTTTTGAAAAAAAGGTGAAAAGTAACGAATAAACGATGTGTTGCGTTTCTTGAAGGATCTTGAATTTCACTTTTCACTATTTTCCTCAAAAAATGTTATTTTGATTTTGCCGCTCGATTCGGATTTTTCAAAAAGGCAATTTCAAAATAAACTGTGTCATTGCGCTTATGCAGATGGTTTGGTAGACTCAAATCAGAAATAAGCTACAGGATCTGAAGAAGCTGATGGACAGCCTAACGCTCAAGGAAAAAAATCGGACAGCTGGTACAGTTGGATGGTAGATTCTTTGGCGCAGAAGAAGTGCCTACCGGCCCGTGCGCCGAACTGGGAATAGAACCTTGGGTGGCGGAAAACGCCGGTTCTGTTCTGAATGTTCTGGGTGCTGAAAAGGTATATGATGTTCAGAAACGTCATTTGGAGCATAGCCGAATCCGATTGCTATTCATGGCGGATATCGTGTACGGGTACATAACAAGTTACCCCATTTCTCTTGCACTGGCTTGCAGCTGGGATATGGAGCTGGTGGAGGAGTGCGGAAAGCATACCGCTTATGAAGCTTCCGCAGACGGTGCGCATGTCACATTTTCCCCAATGGCTGATGCAAGACACACTGCGCAAAAAATGGGGCTTTGATGGTGTCGTTATTACGGACTATGCAACCACTCATGAACTGATAGCACATGGTGTTGCAGAAAACGATGCCGATGTCGGTATGGATATCGATATGCAAACATCCTACTATTGTCAGCGATGATTTCTCACGTTGCAAAGGTACCCTTTATAAGGTATAATCTACTATAATAAGGTAAGGCAGGTGAGCAGACGTGAGGTTTTTTTTGATGCAGCGTGACCATCAAGTTGCAGTTATTGAAATTGCCGAAAAGACCGGCGATATTATTGATGTAGTAGAGGTTCTTTCGGCGCAGAGGATTCCCCTTGGCGCAAAGCATAGCGATGCCAGCTTTGATGTTCTGTCCCTGCGCAAATGGTGGGCAGGGCGCGGTATCCCGGCAAGCCGTTCCGGGCTGGAGCACGCCTTGGAAACGCTGCATATTCCTTACGCCGAACTTCTGCTTGTCAAATGCAGCGGGCTGAGCCTTTCAGACCAGTATTGGGTCACGCCGTGCGATGCCCCACAGAACTGGCGCGATGTAAATTTCTACGAGAACGACTTTTCTGACGATGTGGGACGCGCTTTGTTTGGCGAGGGGGTTCTCTCGGCACAGCCGGATTTGTGTTCCCCTGCAATACCTCAGACGGCTTTTTACAAAAGCGCTGGCGCATTGCGGACGGAAAACGAATCCTCTTAAAAAGCAGGATCGGGCATTTACAAGCAGGAGCCTTACAACGAAATCGTTGCCACGGCTCTGTATGATGCGCTTGGTATGCCGCACGTCCCCTACTGGCTCGTAGAGCAGGGCGGGCAGGTCATGTCCGCCTGCGCGTGCTTTACCAATGACCACACCGAGCTTGTCACCGCCGCCCAATTTATGCGGCTGCTGCCGCAAGCGCAGGGCGTTTCCAACTGGGAACACTTCGACACCTGCTGCCGGACCGTCGGAATCCCTGATGCAAGGAAAGCGGTCTGCAATATGCTGGCTGCCGATTTCATCTTAGCCAACACGGATCGCCATTTGGGAAACTTCGGTTTCCTGCGCGATTCCGAAACGCTGGAATGGAAAGGAACAGCGCCCATCTATGACAGCGGCACAAGCCTTTGGCAGATGACCCTCACCCGCGCGATCAATGCGGAAGCCATGGTTCCCGCAAAACCGTTTGAAACCTCGCAGCAATCCCAGCTAAAGCTGATTGCGCCTTATGTGAATCTGCCGCTGGAGCGCCTTGATGGATTTTCCAATAAAGTAGAAGAAATCTTCCGAACAGCCGCCCAGTTTGATGATGGACGAGCCGCGAAAATTGCCGCCGCTGTTAGTGGCCGAATTCAAATGCTTCGATTTAATAGGGCATAATCCGAAACAGCTCCAAAGCATACGGTTTGTGAAATGACTACAAATTGTAGGCAGTTGAAAATAACAGAAGCTATATGTCGCTGCCTAATGCCGAAGACAGTCATGCGCCAACTGGTGACAAATTGTCAGCAGTTGAAATAGGGCTATAAAAACAGCGTCCTCCGTTTTACATTCGGGGGGACGCTGCTTTTCTCTATGGCACTCATTTGGCGGTGGGCTTTTTGTCGATTTGCCCTGTCGGCTGAATTCTTTCGCAAGGTCAACCAGCTTTTTAGAAGGTCGATAGCTGTCCAAAATATGAGGACTAAGCAGAAAATTCAGCAGACAAGATTTGGGAATCATATACCCACCACTGATTTCAAAGTATCGGATGTAACCGTTATGGCACCAATTCGTCAGGGTGTTGTGGTGATAGCCGGTAAACCGGCTTGCTTCGGCGACACTCAGCACATCGCTGTAGGGCTGCATTTTCAGGGTAAGAAAGTCCTGAAACTTCTTTCTGCTTTTGGCGGTATCCAGATTTGCCCATTCTCGTAAGGTCAGCGTTTTGGGCTTGCCGCCTTTGTTCCAGCTCGCCGAGTAATACCCGGTCGGTGCCGAGAATTTTTCCGGTTGGTATTGCCTTAAATCTTCCCCTTCATCACTCTCTCCACCATGGCGCGCTGTGCGTGCTCGGCTTCCAGGTTGGCGGGATGCTTGGGGAAGGCGCGCATGACTTTCTGGTAAAGCTTCAAGCCCTGGTCGGTGGTGCACATGCTGGCAACATACACCATATAATCCGGTACCTGGCCAAACACGCAGCGCTCGATGTTTGGCACATCCCAGCGCTTTGACTGCTTTTCAATAAAGGCGGCGCGCATCTCGTCAGGGGTGGTGTACTGGGCCATTTCCTGTTCCCACTGGGGCCAGATCGGGTCCACCGAAAGGTCAATAATGGCCGGGCCGCCGTGGTCACCCTTGACCAGAGCAAAGGACTGGTACATGGGGGCAGAATCCGACATAAACACCCAGCCCACATACTGCACAGCCGGAATACCGTACACGTTCAGGGTGCGTACTACCTGTTCGGCATTCTGGTAGGTGTTGTTCATGCGGCCGTCAATGCAGTTCACAATCTCCCGCACATGGGCATCGCTGATGGTATCGGTAGTTTCGGTGGTAAACAGCTGTGCTTCGCGGTTGAGCGGGTACATGTTGGACGGTACCTTAATATCCTTGCCGTCGGTGCGGCCTACCATGCGGAATGTGTGATTTTCAAATGTATAAGAAGCCATGTTTCTTCCCCATTTCCTTATCTTTCGTTTATCCAACAGTATACCAAAAACGGCCTGCTGATTCAATGCCGGGCAAACAGAATCCCCGCCGCCAGAGCACAGTAGCTTTGGCGGCGGGGATTCCTGTATCAAAACCCACCCCTCAAAAAAAAGAAGGAAACGGCAGATGAGGTACCCGCAGGGCGGGCAAGGAAGAAATGTGCGCGAGGTGTTGCCAACCTAAAGCCCATATAAATTGGAATGGACATCGGGCTGATATTTTGTTTGACGATAGGACGATACGTCTGCGTGCGCCCCTACGGGAGGATACTCCCAAAATGACGTGCCGTGAAATGTTTTATAAAGGCAATACCGCATAATTCTAAGTGCCGATACGGCGAGCGAGGTGCGGCATCTGCCGGAGCGGTGCTTAAGCCGCAAGGCGGGAATTGTGCGGTGTTGCCTTAGAAATTAGGAATGAGTAATTAGGAATTTGAGATAGGGCAGGGCATGCTGCGGGGGTTGCGGCGTGCCCTGTTTTGGGAAATGAAGAAAAAATCATGTTGGGGAGTGCGGTGCGTGGTGCCGCGCAGGAATATTGGGGTTGCTGTATGTTGAAAGTGTGCGAAATTTCTGTAGGGCGGGGTCACTGACCCCGCCGGAACCTCTGGCCATATTGTACAGGTAAAATTTGCGGTATCCCCACAACTCATGTGTAGGGCGCGATGCCCTCATCGCGCCGGGGAGAAACGTTGAAATACACGGCGGACGCTGCAAACAAATGGAATTCGAACATAAAAAGGCAGCGCCCGGTGCAAATCTCGCACCGGACACTGCCTTACATTCAATTTCTAATTACTCATTGCTAATTATCAATGCTTTTCCGCTCTTTTTTCCATTCCACGCAAAAAATCTTTATAAATCCCGGGGTCGGAATCTGGAATAACGGTGGCATTGCAGGTTTTCTGATAGAATTCCACCGGTCCAACGCTGCCAATGATGGCATAGCCGTACCCGTATTCCCGCATGGCGGTCAGACAGCGCAGCAGCAGGGCAGTGCCCACACCGTGGCCCTGCTCACTGTCCAGCACACGGGTGGGACCGAAAAAGTCCGGCGCGGTGGCATCGTAACAGGCGTAACCCACGATCTCGCTGCCGCGGGTGGCGATCCAGCAGCCAATGGGCGTATGGGCAAAACTGACAGCGCATTCACCGGCAGCGCAGTCGCCAGAGTGGGTGCGCACCCAATCCAGCACGCGCTGGCGGTCCGGCGCCATGGCACGGCGGATCTCGACCCCAAACGCGTGGCTCCGCGCCAGGGCCGGGGCTTCATCAGGCAGGTCATACAGTTTAACAAGCATATCAGGCATGGGAAAACCTCCAATTTGGGTGTGTGGATATTAGTAGCAAGAAGTAAGTTAGGAGTTAGGAAGGAGAAGGTAGGAGTTGTCTCGGTTTGGGTTGGAGAGGAAAGAATAGATCAATGGGACAGGTAACGATATCCTTATCGAATGACGAATTCCTCATTGCTCATTTCTAATTATACCAACTCCTAACACCTCACTCCTACTTCCTAAGGCAATACCGCATAATTCTAAGTGCCGATACGGCGAGCGAGGTGCGGCAGATGCTAAGCCAAAAGCGCAGATAATACTGGATGCTGCAAAGGTGAGCGCCGCCAGTGGCGGAAACAGCGAACCGAAGCAGGGGCAGCGGTCGCAGAGTGCGAGGGGCTTTTGTCCCCGAAGCACGATGCGGGTACCGCAACCCGACATTATCGAGCATTTTGGCAACGCAGATGCCGTGCCGCAGCTGCCGGAGCGGTGCTTAAGCCGCAAGGCGGGAATTGTGCGGTGTTGCCCTAACGATTTTCCGCCATAACCGCTGCCCCATCCGCGGCATCGCCAACGGGTTCGGGGAAGGTGAGGGTGGGGAACTGGGCAGTCAGGCGGGTGATAACAGCGGCACGCAGGGTTTCATTTTTTTGCAGCACACTGCCAAGCAGGGCCATATTGCCGGTCTGCAAACCAAAGGGGCTGCATGGCGGCGGCGACCATCTGGGTCAGTTCATCAGCGGCATGGGCAATAATGGCCTGCGCCGCGGCATCGCCCTGCTGCAAGGCAGGGTCCAGCAGAGGGGCCAGGGCGGCAATTTTCTTTTTTGGTTGTGGTGGGGGCATAGGTGAAGCGGATAACCGGCTGCACGCCTGGCGCACCCAGGCGCTGGGCGACCAGCTCCGTCAGAGCTGTGGCGGGGGCACGGCCATCGGCAGCGCGCACCACGGCGCGCAGAATATCCCGTCCGAGTGCATAGGCACTGCCCTCGTCGTCGATCAGATGTCCCCAGCCGCCGCTGCGGGCTTCGCGGCCATCGGCCGTGCGGGCGTAACAGATGGAACCGGTGCCTGCAATCAGCACAGTGCCCACCGGCTGGCCCAAGGCACCGGCCAGCGCCGTGACCTGATCGCCAACGATTTGCAGCGAGCCAGTGTAGCCGCCTGCGCGGATGATATCCTGAATAAAGTTATAAGCATCCGGGTTGCTGATACCTGCGCTGCCGATGCAAAGTCCATCGCACCCGGCCAGCCCTTCCGGTTGGGCAGCTAGCCAGGCCAGCGTATCGGTCAGGGTTTTGGCGGCAGCGGTGCGGTCGCTGTTGCAGTTCAGGGGGCCAAACACAGCGCGGCTGTGGGCTGCGGAACCGCGGGTGCGCAGCTCCACGGCGGTTTTGGTTCCGCCGCCGTCAATGCCAACATAGTAGGGCATCATTGGGCCTCCTGTTCCGGCGTGGCAATGGGTAGGCGGCCTGTTGCGGCATGGCGACCCAGCAGAACATCCGCCACGGCGGTAGTACTGCGGGCGGTGTATTCATACGCGGCAAGGGTGTAGACACTTTCCGGCAGGGGGAAGAGGTCATACGGGTTGCGCAGCGCCACCACAATAACGGGCTTGCCGCTGTGCTCAGCCAAGGCCTTGGTCAGCTCCAGTTGCTGTGGATGCAGATGGCCGTTATAGGTGCCGATCACGATACTGGTGTAGCTTTCGGCGCGGCGCACCCACTCGTAAATTTCATCCTCGCTGGGATCAATGGGGGTGGTAAAACCATCTCCACCCAGCGCTTTGGCCATCATAACGGGGAAGCTTTGCTGCACATCGTCCACCACATAGCCCACAAGGCCGGTGCGGTAGACCTGGCAGCCCAGGCACAGTGGGTGTCCGCCCACGTTAGGGCGGCCTGCTTTGGGTACATGCACTTCGGTAATGGTGGCGCGCAGCAGCTTGTCATTCAGGGCGGCGGCCCGCTCCGCATCAAACGCGGCGGCGGGCACGGCGGCCAGCTTGGCCTTAGCGGCCAGAATGCGGTCCACACTTTCTTCCATCTCTTTGCGGTCCAGTTTGCCGGACTGCAAAGCTTCGGCGGCAGCCTTGGCGGCTTCGCCGGAAAGCAGGGTGGTGGTGTGGGAAAGCAGCACCAGATCCACCCGGCGTTCATGGCGGCCAGCACGCCGTTGATCGAACCAAAGAACTTCTGCACAGCCTGCATCTCCATGCAGTCGCTGGTGACAAGGCCGGTAAAGCTCATTTCGCCGCGCAGCAGGCCGGTGACGATGCGGCGGGACATGGTGGCGGGCACACCGCTGTCATCCAGCGCGGGGAACAGGATGTGCGCCGTCATGATGGCGGGTACGCCGTCGGCAATGGCAGCGCGGAAGGGAGCCAGCTCCATCCGTTCCAGTTCATCGCGGGGCTTGTCTACGCAGGGCAGTGTCAAGTGGCTATCCATCGAGGTATCGCCGTGACCGGGAAAATGCTTGGCAAGGCAGAGTACGCCGCCATCCTGCAGGCCGCGGATCATACCGGCGGCATACTTGGCCACGGTGGCGGGGGTATCGCCATAACTGCGCACCCCGATGATGGGGTTGGCAGGGTTGCAGTTGACATCCACGCTGGGGGCCAGGTTAAAGTTGACGCCCAGACTGCGCAGCTCTTCGCCGGTCAGCTTGCCGGCCAGATAGGTGGTTTCGGGGTCACCGGTGGCGGCCAGCGCCATGGAGCCTGGTACATTGATGCAGCTTTCCGGCAGGCGGGTCACAGCGCCGCCCTCTTGATCAATCATGATAAAAGCGTCGTGACCGGTTTCGCTGCGGATGAGGGTTTGCAGGTCAGCGCACAGGGTCCGCAGCTGGTCCGCGCTGGCAATGTTTTCGCGGAAAAGGATGATGTTGCCGATCTTATATTCTTTGACCACCTGCACCAGCTCCGGTGTGAGGGCGGTTCCGGGAAAGCCAGTGACAAGGCGCTGGCCGATACGTTCAAGGTCTGTCATGTTTAGGCTCCTTCTGATTATGAGTGAAATTTTTAGTTAGGAGGGAGGAGTTAGAATTATGCGGTGTTGCCTTTATTCTTTTTAATTGCCCATTGCTAATTCGTCCAGCTCCAACCTTGTGATGCCGCAAAACTCCTAACTCCTAACTTATCATTCGTACATTCTCGCAAACGCTGCCCTTTCATCAAACGCTTTTGCCTCGTTCTCCCAGCGTTCCATCAGCGCGTCAAAGTCCGGCCAATCGTGGGCAAGTACATCGCTGCCGGTTAGGCGGTTGATGGGCAGCAGGGCTTTTTCGTCTTCGGGCTGGCGCAGGGCAAAATCGTTGGGGTATATCTCGCGGATGGCATACAGCAGGGCGGTGCCGGTGCGGATGGCGTCATACGCTTTGGTGTCGGTCAGGTGGATGTGTACGCCCTCGCAGCGCCTGCCTGCATGTTTGGAAGCACTGGGCGTAAAGTAAGCCGCGGTAAAAATTACGCCCGGCAGCTTTTTAGCGTTCATCCGGTCAGCCAATGCCGCACCGTTGATGAACGGTGCGCCGATCAATTCGAATGGGGCCGAGGTTCCGCGCCCTTCCGAAATGTTGGTGGCCTCGGTCAGGCAGGTGCCGGGGTAGAGCAGCGCGGTTTCAAAGTTGGGAATGGCCGGGCTGGGCATCATCCAGTACAGCCCTGTTTCGGGAAAGAGCATCTCCCGTTTCCAGCCCAGCACCGGCAGTACATGCAGCTGGCAGCCAATGTGCTGTTCCTCGTTGGCAAGGCGGGCAAATTCACCGGGGGTCAGGCCGTACCGGGTTGTAAGGGGATAGGCCCCCACAAAGCTTTCAAAACCGGGCTGCAGCAAACCGCCCTCCACCTTGCCGCCCAGGGGATTGATGCGGTCCAGCACTACCAGTTCTTTGCCCGCGGCGGCGCAGTCCCGCATCACATACAGCAGGGTGGAAATGTAAGTATAAAACCGCGCGCCGATATCCTGGATATCATAGATCACGGTATCTACCAGGTCCAGCATCTCCGGCGTCATGTGCTGGGAATCCTTGCGGTACAGGCTGTACACCGGCAGTCTGGTGGCGGGATCGGTGTAGGTTTCCACGGTAGCACCGGCGTCATGGTCGCCGCGTACGCCGTGCTCCGGGCCGAACAGCGCTGTCAGCGGGAACTGCGCGTGGATGGCATCAATGCCGGATGTCAGCATCCGAGTTACGCCGGATGTCGAGGTGATCAGGCCGAGCCGCCGCCCTTTCAGCCAGGGTGCGGCGTCAGCCAGGTGGTCAAGACCATTCAGAACCATGGGGAAACCTCCTGTTGCGGTAAACGCTGTGAAATTTTATATCAGAAAAGCTTACCAAATTGCACGATGCAAAGAATAAACGAGAGAAAAAGATTTTTTGCCCCGCGATATGGCAAAATAATGACTTGATATGTTCATTATATTCGCGTTATAATAAAAAGAAAAAGGGGGCTTTAGAAATTTTGTTTCAAAAAAGTTGAGAGTATTTTTGTACAAAATTTCTAAGGCAATACCGCACAATTCTAAGTGCCGATACGGTGAGCGAGGCACGGCAGCTGCTAAGCCAAAAGCGCAGATAATACTGGATGCTGCAAAGGTGAGCGCCGCCAGTGGCGGAAAAAGCGACCCGAAGCAGGGGCAGCGGTCGCAGAGTGCGAGGGGCTTTTGCCCCCGAAGCACGATGCGGGTACCGCAACCCGACATTATCGAGCATTTTGGCAACGCAGATGCCGTGCCGCAGCCGCCGAAGCGGTGCTTAAGCCGTAAGGCGGGAATTGTGCGGTGTTGCCCTAAAGTTTTGCAGTACCCCTCTGAACGAAAGGGTGGAGCATGACAATGTTGTGCAAAGATGCAGAGGCAAAAAAACTGGCAATCGGCCTGATGAGCGGTACTTCGGCTGATGGCATTGACGGTGTGCTGGTGGAAATCAGCGGGTGCAGCACCAACACCCACGTGCGCCAGGTGGCGTTTGTCACGCTGCCGTTCACCGATGCTGTGCGCAGCCGCATTTTACAGGTGGCGGCAGGGAACTTTGGCGGCAGCGAGGAACTTTGCCTAATGAACTTTTTTCTGGGCAAGCTCAGCGCAGACGCCTGCCTGGCAGTCTGCGCGCAGGCGGGCGTGGACCCGCGGAATGTTGCCTTTGTGGGTAGCCATGGGCAGACGGTGTTCCATGCCCCGGTGGAGCAGGACTACCTGGGCTCCAAAGTGCGCGGCACCCTGCAAATCGGCGAAGCTTCAATGATCGTGGAAGCGCTGGGCTGCCCCGTGGTGAGCGATTTCCGCGTACGGGATATGGCTGCAGGCGGCCTTGGTGCGCCGCTGGTGCCGTATACCGAGTATCTGCTTTACCAGGACCCGCAGCGCAATGTGGCATTGCAGAACATTGGCGGTATTGGCAACATCACGCTTTTGCCCCGCGGTGCGGGCTTGAACGGTGTGCTGGCCTTTGATACCGGGCCGGGCAACATGGTGATTGATGCCCTTGCCGCCCGCATGACGAACGGAAAAGCCCGCTATGATGACGGCGGCAAAATGGCTGCTGCCGCTCAGGTCAACCCCGCCCTGTTAGCCTGGATGATGCAGGACGAATACCTGAAGCGCACCCCGCCCAAAACGACCGGCCGCGAAATGTACGGTGATGCCTATGTGGAACAGCTGCTGAAGAAAGCCAACGAGCTGGATGTGCCGCTGGGGGATGTGCTGGCCACCGCTACCCGCTTTACGGCGGAGTGCATCAGCGCGGGCGTGCGGGATTACTGCCCCGTCAAGCCGGACCGGATGATCGTGGGCGGGGGCGGCAGCATGAACCCCACGCTGCTGGCCCATATTGCCGACTGTCTGCCCGGCTGCGAGGTGATGACCAACGAGCAGCTTGGCTTGGACAGCAACGCGAAGGAGGCCGTGGCCTTTGCCGTGTTGGCGAACGAAGCCATGTACGGCCAGCCCAACAACGCCCCCGGAGCAACCGGTGCTGCACACCCCGTTGTGATGGGTAAAATCAGCCAATAACCGGAAAGGGGGGACCATCCATGACCAGCATCGAAATCCGTGTGCGGGACTTGTATGATGATTTGAATGATTCCGAAAAAAAGGCAGCGTCCTTCTTTTTAAGCCATGTGGACAGCGTGTTTGTGCTGCCCATTGCCAAGCTGGCCAAACAAGCCGATACCACTCAGGTGGCCTGGGTGCGGCTGTGCAAGCACATCGGCTTTGACGGCTTGAAGGATATGAAAAAAGCCCTGTTCAACGAGCTGAACGAGACCAACGCTCCCACTGCCCAGCGGGAGAGCAGCGGATTCTTTACTGATATCCGGGACTATAACACCATCACTGAGATGGCGGACGCGGTGAAAACCAGCAGCATCTGCGCTATTGAGGACACAATGAAGCTGCTGGATCCCGCCATTGTGGAGCGTGCCGCGGGGAAAATCATCCAGGCGGACAGTGTGCGGCTGTTCGGAGTGAATGCATCGTCGCTGGTAGCGCAGGACCTGTATTATAAGTTGATCCGCATTGGCAAGTCCGCCTGTTATGCGCAGGATCTGCACATTCAGCTTACTTATGCTGCAACTATGGGGCCAAAGGATGTGGGCATTTTTGTATCCAACTCCGGTACCACCCGCGAGGCGATGGAGTGCCTGCACCTGGCCGCCGCCCGGGGAGGCACCACCATTGCGCTGACCCGGTTCGACAACAGCCCCCTGGCCCAGGCTGCGGACCTGTGTTTGTACACATCATCGCCGGAAATCAGCCACCGCAGCGGTGCAATGAGCAGCCGCATTGCCCAGATGTGCATGGTGGATGTTCTGTTCACCGCTGTTGCCCGCCGCAACTACCGCAAAGTGGAAACCGCCCTGGAAAACAGTTATAAGAGCTGTATGACGCACAGGGTGGAAGCAGAAAACTAAGTTAGGGGCTTTTTCAATTAGGAATTAGCAATGAGAAATTAGGAATTGGAAATAGAGCAGGGCCCGGTGCGGAAATGGCACCGAGCCCTGCTTTTTGAGTGAATAATGTAAAAAATAAAGAATAATGTTGGTGGACCGTGGTGCGGTGTGTCACTCAGAAAATATTGGGTTTGCTGCATTATAAAAAATATGTAAGAAGCAAGGAGATGCTCTGCAGGTAATGTTGACCACTGCGCCGGGGTGCTGCGCCAGGTAGGTAGAAACCAGCTTGTCCAGCACCAGAGCGCGGGCAATCACGCCGTTGTGCATGGCGGCATCCTTGCTGGAAAAGTCAAAGTTATAGTCCAGTTGCTGCACCAGCCGCACGGCGGTGTCATCGTGGATTGCGCCGTGGGTCTGGCTTTCCTTGGCGCGGGCATACAGGGGTTGCAGCATGGGTTCCGGCATACCGGACAGGATGATTTTTTCCATTTATGATATGAGTTAGAGCATATTAGCTTAAAGGTTGATAAAACGCCCCTTTGCAGGCGGCGGGACTTCTTACAAAAGCGTTATACCATAAAGGAAAGAAGGAGAAAAGTAAACGCTAAAAGAGAATGTTTCTTCATGATTCTTTATATAGCAATTTTCAATAATACAGCAGAGAGTACTTTAACTTTTGAGAAAAGTGATATAACAGAGTCAAAGAATGTGAGTGCTATGCTGCACAACGAAGCTCGAAAGTTGATTTTGGAAGGATACGATAAGGGCATCAGCGTAAGGGAACTGGCAAAGTGCTTTTCTGTAAATACCTGTTCGATATATCGTTTTCGATATATCGTTTGCTGAAGCGTCGGAACGAAACGGGCAGCTACGAAACTCAAACGAATCTCCGTGGAAAGAAGCCAAAATTGTCCGATGCAGATCATCAGCACATCCTTTCGCTTCTGGAAAAACAGCCGGATATCACATGTCTGGAGATCATTGAAACGTTGAATTTGCCTGTCAGCATTGATACTGTCTGGCGCTTTCTTCAACAGGCAAGATATCGCCGCAAGAAGAAGTCTCTTCATGCCAGTGAACAGGAGCGTCCCCGATGTGGCGCAGAAGAGAAAAAACTGGAACGGCCTTATATCTGGATTCAAGGCAAGTGACCTTGTGTTTCTGGATGGAAGCGGATGCAATACGGATATGACAAGGCGGTATGCCTATTCGCTTGGAGGAAGCAGAGCTGTTGATTCCGCACCACTTTCCAAGCCCAAGAGCACGACCAATCTGTCATCGATTCGGTTGGATGGGACACTACGCTATACGACTTTCTCAGGCGGAACAACTGTGGAGAGGTTTAAGCGGTATCTGGAAACTGATTGGCTGCCTCATCTGAACGGAAATTCTGTTCTCATAATGGATAATATGAGGTCGCACCATGCAAAGGCAGTGAGAAATCTGCTAGACAGCTCCGGTGTTCGATACATCTATCTTCCACCGTATAGTCCTGATCTGAATCCCATTGAAAAACTTTGGCCGAAGGTGAAGGCTTTCCTTCGTAAATTCAAGGCGAGGACGCTGGATGCTCTTCCAAATGCGATTCAGAATGCTTTTCACTCTGTGACTGTCTCTGATTGTTCCGGCTGGTTCCGCTTCTGCGGATATGCGCTTTAATTTTGAAAATTGCTATAAACAGAGCCTGACGGCGGCGCTGTAACCCAAAAAAGGAGAACCGCCATAGATATGAACCGTTTGCGGACAAACTGGATCTGGCTGCCAAATTGGATACCGGAAGATGACAGCGATGCCTGCATTGTATATTTCCGCAAGGAAATGATGGTGGACGACGCATTGCCCGCCAAAAAGAGATCAAGAACACCGCGGATTCCCGCTATAAGCTGTATATAAACGGGAAGTTTGTTCAGGAGGGGCCACAGAAGCCCCTGGATCAGAAAGAATGGTTTGTTGATACTGCCAATGCTGTGCCCCTACCTTGTGCCGGGGGCAAACGTTGTGGCGGTTGAGGTGCTGCGCTTTGCGGCAAGCCAGAACGATTCCCTGTACCGCACCAATACCCCCTGCCTGTACATTGAGGACTGCACGGCTGATAACCCTTCCTTTGCCGGGGAAAACGGCTGAAAATGCACCATAAACCGTGAAATTGCCATTGTAGGGGGAAGCGGGCCGCCCTGCGCCGATCCACGCGCAGGAAAATGTCCATGCCACAGAATTTTTTGCGGGGTGGAAACTGCCCGGATGCAGCACCTAAGCTGATTTTTAACATTGCAATGGCAGATGCCATCAGCGCAGATGACCGTTTGGCACGGCAGGCAATGGAAGCATTCCGCCGCTCACAGCGGCCAGATGGCTTAATCAACGCAGATGCCCCCACCGTCAAGAGTAATGTGATCCCGGCTTTTTCCATTTATTATTTGCTGATGGTCCACGACCATATGATGTATTTTGGCGATAAAGCGCTAGCTAAGCGCCATCTGCCAGCCATTGACGGTATCCTTGGATTTTTTGACAGGAATCTTTCGGAACAGGGCCCTGTGGGGAAAAGTGGTGGCCCGATCATGCGTCACCGCTATTGGTCGTTTATTGACTGGGCTGGTGTGTGGGATTCCGGTGTACCGGCTGCAACCGGAAAGGGTAGCGGTTCGGTTACAATGGAAAGCCTACTTTACCTGGATGGCCTGCAAAAAACTGCTGAGCTGGCTGAATTTGCAGGCAGAACCGATACCGCTGCGGAGTACCGGCAGCGGGCAGGAGCACTTTCGGATGCAATCCGTACCCATTGCTTGGGGCAGTATCAGGGCACAACACTGGTTCAGGATGGGCCCGGCATTGAGGGATATTCGGTACACTGCCAGGTATTTGCCGTTCTGACTGGTATTGTTGAACCGGCAGAGGGAAAGCAGATGCTGGAAACCGTTGTGGGGAACCCGGAAGTTCCGCAGGCTTCTGTTGCGTTCATTTTTACCTGTTCCGCGCGCTGGAACGCTGCGGCTGGTACGAAAAGACAGATGACCTGTGGGAAATATGGCGCCAGATGGTAGAGAATCACCTGACGACCTGCGTGGAGAATGACACAGATACCCGTTCGGACTGCCATGCGTGGGGGCATTGCTCTGTTATGAACTGCCTGCAGTGATCCTTGGCGTTCGCCCAGCGGCTCCCGGCTTCCCAAAAAGTGCGCATCGAACCCCAGGTGGGTACGCTCCGTGAAGCAAGCGGCGATGTCATCACGCCGCGCGGCATGATCCATGTGGAGTGGAAGAGAGATGAAGAGAATGCTTTGCACCTGCACTATACCCTGCCAGATGGGGTTGCCTATGAGAACGAAGAGGTGTGAAAAAAGGCTATAGTATAAGAACAGCAAAAAGCATATGCTGAACGGCATATGCTTTTTGTGTTTTTAACAGATTGGGCCGCCGAAATGGTTGGTGATGTCATAGACATCAGCATAAAAGTCAGCAACAGGCAGAGCCTTGTTTATAACGCAAAAATTGCGCCCCTGCACGGCGGCAGCAGAACCGTACCCCCTGGCCATGACAGCTGTTTTACTGTCTGCCTGACATAAAAAGCAAAGAACCCGATATTGAAAATAACGAACACAGGGCCCAGTACAACCACGCACCGGGCCCTGCCGTATCTCAAATTCCTAATTACTCATTCCTAATTTCTAATTGAGATAACTCCTCCTTCCTGTCTTCCAACGAACCTCAAACGCCCATATAATGCACTGCATTGTAAATGCTGATCAAAATAATAATGCCCATCAATACCAGGAACAGCTTGTCCACGGCACGGCTGCTCATCCGCTTGTTCAGCGTGCGGCCGGCAATGCCGCCGCCGATGCCGCCGGCAATCATCAAAACCAGGGCGGGCAGGGTGAATTCCGGCACGCTGTGGGTGATAAGGGTGGTCAGCAGGCTGGTGATCTGGCTGAACAGAATGATGTACAGACTGTTCTGCGCTGCGGTCTTGGTTTCCATGCTGAAAAAGTAGAACAGCACAACCAGATTGATGGGGCCGCCGCCAATGCCCAAAAAGCTGGACATCAGCCCCAGCACCAGGCCAATGATAACGCAGAATGTCGGGTTGGTAATATGCTTGCCCTGGATGCGCGCCTTGAACAAGGTGTACACAAAAGTGCCAATGGTGATAATGGCCAGGCAGATCGACTGTACCACGCCAACCGTGTTGGGGTTGGGGAACATGCCCGCAATGGTGCTGAACAGCTGTTTGCCCACAACGCCGCCCACTGCGGCGCCAATGGCCAGCGGGGTGCCGGTGCGGAAATCCACCCGGTTATCGCCAGCGGCAATGTTTTTGCCCACGGTGTAGCAGCTCATGGAAAGCACGGTGCACCCCGAAAGAAAACTGATGGTTGCCACGCTGGCAAGGCCCAGCATATCCAGCACCGGCTTGATGATAACACCGCCGCCAATGCCGCAGATCGCCCCCGCAATGGACGCAAAAAAACTGACACAGAAAAACAAGATTGAACTCATGCGTCTTTTCCTCCTCCGGTGTTGATTTTGATAAGTTCATCATACCGTTTTGGAAGAAAGCCAAACTACCATAAATAAGAGCATTAGTGTCGAAAAATCGACAAGCATGCTCCGCAGCCTTGAGGAAAAACAGTATTTTGTGGTATAGTTTATCTGTAAAAATCCACCGGGGGTACACAATGCAAAACCTGAACTTTTTGATCAAGCCTGCATCCAGCCAGTGCAACATGCGCTGCCGCTACTGCTTTTATGCTGACGAAGCCGCCGTGCGCTGCGGCCAGAGCGCCCGCAGGCATGACCCGCCCCGAAGCCGAAACATTGATTCGCTCTGCCTTTGCCGCCGCGGAACCCGGCGCACAGGTCAGTTTTTCGTTCCAGGGCGGTGAGCCAACGTTGGCCGGACTGGACTTTTTCCGCTTTTTATGGCCAAAGCCGCCGAGCTGCGCCCGGCCAGGGTGCACATCAATTATGCGCTGCAAACCAACGGCCTTGCGCTGAATGATGAATGGGCTGAGTTTCTGGCTGCCAACCAGGTTCTGGTGGGCATCTCACTGGATGGAACCAAGGAGCTGCACGATAATACCCGCCTGGACGCCAAGGGGAAGGGCACCTGGAACCGTGTAACCGCGGCATTGCATGTTTTGCAAAAAGCATGACGTAGAAGTAAACCTGCTGTGCGTGGTCAACCGCGCGGTGGCCCGCAGCCCGCAAAAAGTCTATGCTTCGCTGAAAAAACTGGGCGTCCGGCATTTGCAGTTCATTGCCTGCCTGGATCCCATTGAGGGCGAGCGTGGTGCGCAGCCCTGGGCACTGACGCCGGAAGCATACGGTAAGTTCCTGTGCGGCCTGTTTGACGTTTACTACCGTGACTGGGTCAACGGCGACTACACCAGTGTGCGTCTGTTTGACGATTACATCCACATGGCGATGGGTATGCCTGCAGGCACCTGTGCCACCTCTGGCAGCTGCGGCGCTTATTTTGTGGTGGAGGGCGACGGCACGGTGTACCCCCTGTGACTTTTACTGCCTGGACGAATGGGAGATGGGCCGCATTGGAGAGCAGAGCATCCCGGAGCTGGCCAACAGCGAAAAAAGCCCGCCTGTTTTTTGCAGCAGGGCGAGCGCAAACCCGATGCCTGCGCCGACTGTCGCTGGTACAGCCTGTGCCACGGCGGCTGCAAGCGCGACTGGGTGGAGAACGATGGCAAGCTGGAAAACTACTCCTGCCTTGCGTTCAAGGAATTTTTTGCCTATGCCGAAAGCCGGATTTTGGAGATCGCACGGGCGGAAGCGGAATACTATCGGAGGTAGGAAGTAGGAGCTTTGGCGGCGAGTGAAAGCACGGCGAGAAAAAATTAAGAATGAGTAATTAGAAATTTGAAATAGAGCAGGGCCTGATGCGTAATGGCATCGGGCCCTGTTTTTATATAGATAAACAACAACCGCCTTTCCTTATGCTTTACCTAAAGCACAGGAAAGGCGGTCGTTGTTAAATAAGCGTATCTTCTTTCAGAAATTTACAGCGCGCGGCCAGAGCATCGGACAAAACCTGTGCGCGGTTCGGTTCGCCAAAATGGGCCTGTTCAAAAATAGCAAGCACATCGTCTTTGCATCCATCCAGCGCCGTGAGATCCAGCGTTTGCAGGCTTTTTTTTTGCAAGCGCAAGCTGTTCCTGCTGTGTGGCAGCGAATGGTTTGGCTGGGGCATCGGCTAGGGCGTTGATTTTGGTGGCATATTGGTCAAACCACAAGCTGGTGCCGCTGTCAAAAATTGGTGCAAAGCCCATCCATTCCAGCGTTACCGCGTCACGAATCGCTCCAAAATTGCCGAAATGCCGATCTTGATTGCAGATCAGATAGTCCAGAATCATCATCTGCTGCAGCTGTTCCGTAACATCCGGGATACCCAGTTTTTCGCAGCAGTTAAGGAAATGCGCATAGGCACTTACGCCGTCCCCGCGGGGAAAAGCAGAAAAAATATAATAACCACTGACAAAATCCTGACGGTCGGTCGTCATATTAGTGCAGACGGAATAAGGCTGGCTACCCTCAAACAGCAAGCTATACTCCACATGTGGGATTCCCAACTTGCGGCAGAGCAAGGATGCTGCTGCCTCATTGAACGGTTCCTGTTGCGCCATGCCGCTGCCGCCTTTTACCAGTACGCGCTGGCCGTTCAGTATCTTCCATTTTTTCTTCAACCAGCCGTCGGAGGTGTTGCAGGGGAAACGAGATCAATGCTGTCCCGCTCCGGAATCTGCCCAAACAGGATATTGCCGACATCCTCCGAAAAATCGTTATGGTAGAAATTGACCTTGCGCCATTCCAAGGGCTGCTCTGCAGGATTGAGCCAGTATTGATCAGACAGACTTAGTGCAAAACACTTCATCATCAAGGTACTGGCGGATAGTTGTAGTTTTTTCTGGATCTGCAGGGCCTCCAGCGCATGGTGAAAGCCTGAACGGCTGGCCGGAATGGTACGCCCGGCCAGCCAAAGGTTCAGATTCTTTGCAAACTCCCTGCGGTCAGCAGAAAACAAACCTATTGGCAGATGGGCGGGCTGAACAACATCCTCAACGCGGTATACTGTGCCGCTGGTATCGTTAATGCTCAGCACAGCAACCGGCAATTCGCGGTGCATCAAAATATACTTCAACGATCCAGCCCACCTTTCCCTTCGATGATATCCATATTATACAAGGAACGGAATGTTTTCGCAACATTTTGGTGATTCAGTATCGCATACACAAAGATGGTAGAGCAGTAATGGCAGCACAGCGCACCCATACCTGATTTCAAACCCCTCTGCGTGTAAACAGCGGTTCCAGGGTCACGGTTTTGACAAAATCTTTCTGTCCATCGGCCAGCTGGTCGTTGATGATGGCAACAGCGGTGCGGGCCATTTCGCGCAGGGGCACTTCAACACTGCTGATGGCCGGGGCCAAGTAGGGCATCAAGGTATCGCCGCAGGTAACAACCTCCACATCCTGCGGTACACGCAGGTTTTGCTGGTACAGGTATTGCAGTGCACCGGCGGCGTAAATATCACCCCAGGTCAGCACAGCGGTAATACCAGGGTGAGCCTGCTTGAGCTGCTCAAGCGCCGTAAAGGCAGTGCGCGGGCTGGAGGTTTTGCCGTTGTTCACCCAATATTTTTACATCCGGGGCCGCCTGCATGGCGCGCAAAAAGCCATGCAGACGGTCTTTTTCTACATCGGAGTCCAGATCACGGTTCAGGTAAACGATTTCCTTGTGCCCCTGATCCAACAGGTAGCGGGCAGCGGTGTACATGCCGCTTTCGTTGTCGATCAGCACGCGGTTTACGCCGCGGCACTCCGGTGAGCGTTCCAACAGTACCACTGGCACGTTGGCGGCGCGCAGGTACATGCACACGTCGTCCCGCAGGGCGTTGGGTCCAAAGCCGCCCACCACAAGCCCGCTGATGTTGTAATTCTGGAAGGTTTCCAGCCGTTTGAGCAGGGTATCGTTATCCACACTGTCGCAGTAGAACAGCATGGTGTTAAACCCTTTGGCCGATGCCTCGGACATGAGTGCTTCGGATAGCTGGGAGAAATACGGCAGGCCATTGGCACTGCGCAAAATCAGCCCAATGAGCGGGGTCTGGGGGCCGGGCGGCACCCGCTGGGCGCGGTAGCCCACCGTGGAAATGGCCTGCAGGATCGCTTCGCGCTTGTCCGGCGCAACATACCCACTGCCGTTCATCACGCGGGAGACCGCCGCTACCGATACTCCCGCCGCCGCGGCGACGTCTTTCATGGTTACTTTTTTTCATGGCTCTACCTCATCAGCGAAAGATTCTTTATAAGCAGTATAACACAAGAAAGAATGTGAAAAAAGATGTAAACTAAAAAATGTTTATATGAAAAATTTCACATTGAATTTGATAAAAAGCGCCATTTTACTTCATGGAATCTGCGAATTGATTGGCACGCCACACCACGGTATAATACAGACAGGACGACAAATAAACCGTGAAACGCAAAATAGAACGGAGGCTGTGCAAGATGAAGCAGAGTAAAATTGGCATGATCGGCTGCGGCATGATCAGTGAGGTGTATGCAAAAAATATCACAGAACGGTTTGGTGATTTGCAGCTTGTTGCCTGCGCAGACCTGCGCATGGAGGCAGCGCAGGCCCGCGCCGAACAGTTTGGTACCAAAGCCATGACAGTGGACGAACTGCTGGCTGACACCGACATTGACATTGTGCTGAACCTGACCATCCCCGACCAGCACGCCGCCGTAAGCATGGCGGCGCTGAAAGCCGGCAAAAACGTGTACAGCGAAAAGCCGCTGGCCATTCACATGCAGGATGCTAAAGAGCTGGTGGAGTACGCCAAGGCCCACAACCTGCTGCTGGGCACCGCGCCGGATACCTTTATGGGTGGTGGTTTGCAGACCTGCCGTCAACTGCTGGACGCAGACACGATCGGCACGCCGATCGCCGCACAGGCGTTCATGATGAGCCGTGGGCCGGAAGCCTTCCACCCCAACCCGAAGTTCTTTTTATGAAGAGGGCGCAGGCCCGGTTTTGGACTGGGGACCCTACTACATCACGGCGCTGGTCAGCCTGCTTGGCTCTGTCAAAAGTGTGGTGGGCCGCGGCAAAATCACCTATCCCGAACGCACAGCCAAAGCCCCCGCTGCCCCTACCAGGGCCAGCAGTTCCCGGTGGAAGTTCCCACCTATGTAACCGGTATCCTGACAATGGAAAGCGGCGCGCTAGTAAACCTGACGATCAGCTTTGACATGCAGTTTGCCTATTGGGACAGCGACATGCCTTACCTGACGATTTACGGCAGCAAGGGCAGCCTGAATGTGCCCGATATGAACAAATTTGAAGGCCCCGTAACGGTGCGCAGAGGCGATGCCCCGGCTGAGGAAGTGCCGGTCAACTCCCCCTACACCGAAAACTGCCGCGGCCTTGGTCTGGCCGATATGGCCCATGCCCTGCAGACCGGCAAAGCTTACCGCCCGTCCGCTGAACTTTCGCTGCATGTGACCGAAGTAATGCTGGGGCTACTGGAATCTGTGGAAAGCGGCAAGGAATACCAGTTGACCACCACCTGCGCCCGTCCGGCTCCGCTGGATGCCGCCGCGGCTCAGGCATTGCAGCAATAACAGAGGAGGGAACCACCCATGATCGCCCCCAACTACCAGCCGGAAAAACAAAAATCTGCCATGCCAAAGCGCCCCAACGTGATCTGGGTGCTGGCGGACCAGCTGCGCGCCCAGGCGCTGAGCTGCAACGGCGAAACCAACATCTGCACCCCCAATATTGACCAGCTGGCCATGCGTGGGGTCAACTTTACGGCGGCGGTATCCGGCTACCCGCTGTGCTGCCCCTACCGCGGCAGCATGCTGACCGGGCTTTACCCCAACCACTGCACGCCGGGGCATGATAAAGGCCTGCCGCCGGAGCAAAAGACTATCGCCCATGTGCTGCATGATGCCGGTTACCACACCGCCTATTTTGGCAAATGGCACCTGGATGCCGAGGGGCGCGGCTGCGGCCATCCGCCCCAACCGTGAAGTATTCCACATTGTCAAGCCGGAGCACCGCGGAGGCTTTGACTATTGGCTGGGGTACGAGAACAATAACGAACCCTGGGACTGTTACGTGCATGGTACCAACAGCGACTGTACCCGCCTGCCCGGCTTTGAAACTGACGCATTGACGGATAAATTGATCCGGTACCTGGAACAGCCGAAGGACCAGCCGTTCTTTGCGGTACTCAGCGTGTTCCCGCCGCACAACCCTTATTTGGCACCGGAACAGTTTGCCGAAGGATTGTGTGCAGAAAATATTAAACTGCGGTCCAATGTGCCAAATGTGCCCTGGGTCAAGCAGCAGGCCCAGCGGGAGCTGGCCGGGTATTACGCCATGGTGCGCAACCTGGACTGGAATGTGGGCCGCTTGGTGCAGGCGCTGGATAAACTGAACCTTACAGATGATACCTACATCGTGTTTTTCAGCGACCACGGCGATATGCACGGCAGCCACGGGTGGTTCCGCAAAACCAACCCATATGAGGAATCCTGCCGGGTGCCGTTCATCATCTCTACCGGGCACAGCTGCATGTACAGCGTGGCACCGGGGCTTTTGTACGGTGCCAACAACGCCTGCCTGTGCGATGCCCCGCTGAACCATGTGGATGTTGCCCCCACCACCCTGGGCTTGTGCGGCGTGGCCGTGCCGGATTGGATGCAGGGGTACGATTATTCCGGCTATGTAACCGGCAAACCGCTGCCTCCGCAGGAACCGGATTCCGCTTACCTGCAATGCAACGAGGTAACCGGCCACCTGAACAGCACCGCCGAACCATGGCGCGGTATCGTGACCCGCGAAGGCTGGAAGTACGTTGCCCTGCCGGGCGAACCGTGGATGCTGTTCAACCTGAAAGATGACCCCTATGAACAGATGAACATGGCACAAATCACCAACTACCGGGAGATATTGGCCGATTTGAACGAGAGGCTGCAAGCCTGGATTGACAAAACGGGGGATGATTTTACCCTGCCCAAGATCGAAGTGCCGCACATCCGCAAAAGCCGCGGCAACGGTGTGTATTACGCACCGGATAAAAAACTGGAGTATTAACGAAGCAATTATAGCAATTTTCAATAATACAGCACAGTACTTTTAGCTTTTGAGCAAAAAGAGGTATAACAGAGGCAAAGAAGGTGAGAACTATGCTGTACAATGAAGCTCGAAAATTGATTCTGGAAGCATACGACAAAGGCGTTAGCGTAAAAGAACTGGCAAAGTGCTTTTCTGTAAACACCTGTTCGATATATCGTTTGCTGAAGCGTCGGAACGAAACAGGCAGCTACGAAACTCAAACGAATCTCCGTGGAAAGAAGCCCAAATTGTCAGATGTAGATCATCAGCACATCCTTTCGCTTCTGGAAAAACAGCCGGATATCACTTGTCTGGAAATCATTGAAACGTTGAATTTGCCTGTCAGCATTGATACTGTCTGGCGCTTTCTTCAACAGGCAGGATATCGCCGGAAGAAAAAGTCTCTTCACGCCAGTGAACAGGAGCGTCCCCGATGTGGCGCAGAAGAGAAAAAAACTGGAACGGCCTTATATCTGGATTCAAGGCAAGTGACCTTGTGTTTCTGGATGAACGCGGATGCAATACGGATATGACAAGGCGGTATGCCTAATTCGCTTGGAGGAAGCAGAGCTGTTGATTCCGCACCACTTTCCAAGCCCAAGAACACGACCATTCTGTCATCGATTCAGACACTACGCTATACGACTTTCTCAGGCGGAACAACTGTGGAGAGGTTTAAGCGGTATCTGGAAATTGACTTGCTTCCTCATCTGAACGATAATTCTGTTCTCATAATGGATAATATGAAGTCGCACTATGCAAAGGCAGTAAAAAATTTGCTGGACAGCTCCGGTGTTCGATACATTTATCTTCCACCATATAGTCCTGATCTGAATCCTATTGAAAAACTTTGGTCGAAGGTGAAGGCTTTCCTTCGTAAATTCAAGGCGAGGACGCTGGATGCTCTTCCGAACGCGATACAATGTGCTTTTTAGACAGGTTCGCCTTCTGACTGCTCAGGCTGGTTCCATTCCTGCGGCTATTCGCCTTATTTTTTAAAAAATTGCTATAAATTAAAGAACGATATGACACAACAAAACAGAAAGTGAGGAAAACAATGAAGTTCAAACGCGCATTTTTGATGGAGCCTCATCGCTTTGAGATCCACGAAGTAGAGGAAGAACCGGGGCCGGGCGAAGTGATGATGAAGGTTGCCAGCTGCGGCCTGTGCAACTGGGAGCTGAATTTCTGGGACGGCAACCTGAACTTTATGGGCTACCCCCACAAGCTGGGACATGAGTTCGCCGGTACCGTGGTCAAGCTGGGTCCCGGCTGCACCAAATTCAAGGTAGGGGATAAAATCAGCGCCGTGGCCCGCGGCTTTGGCGGCTTTGCCGAGTACCGCGCCACCCCAGAAGCCTGCTGCGAAAAGCTGGCTGACAACATTGACCCTAAGTACGCTTTGGGCGAACCGCAGAAGTGCATCCTGACCGTGTTGCGCGCCACCGCCCCCCCCAGGCCGCCGATTACGGTGTGGTGCTGGGTTGCGGCCCCATGGGCATGTGGTGCATTCAGGCATTGGCCGGTAACTATCTGGCCGGGCTGATTGCCATTGACGTGGATGATGCCAAGCTGGAAATGGCCAAGGGCTTTGGCGCAACGGCCACCATCAACAGCAAAAATGAGAACGTGGTGGAGCGCATCCGGGAGATCACTGGCGGTCACATGGCAGACTTTGTGATTGAAGGTACCGGCATCCCCACGTTGCTGAACGCTGCGCAGGATTACCTGAAAGTTGGCCGCGACAGCCGCCTTGTGCTGATGAGCAGCCACCACGATGTTTGCAAGGAGTTCGACTTCCGCAAGGCCATTGACCGCGGCTTAAAGATTCTGGTTGCTCACCCGCCGATGTCCGAAAGCGAGCCGGAAGATTTCCGCCGCGCGGTGGTGTACATCAACAACGGCACCTTCCAGAACAAGCCCCTGATCACCCACGAGTTCAAATTGAGCGAGATCCAGACCGCATTCGAGACCCTGGAACATAAACCGGCAGGATTTATGAAGGGGATTGTGGTACCGGATTGATAGTTAGGAGTTAGGAGCTGGCACAATCAATTAGGAATGAGAAATGAGGAATTAGGAATTGGAGGCGGAGCAGAGGTTTGCATTAAAAATGTAGGGTAAACGGTAATTTTATTTGTAGGGCGCGATGAGGGTCATCGCGCCGGAGAGAAACTTTTTCGTCATCTGTCTATCACACCCAATCATTCTTATAACTGCCCGTTCATCTAACCTCAAATTACTCATTGCTCATTGCTAATTTCTAATTCTAAAAATCGACTTTTATTTTGCAGAACACTATAAAGAAAGAAGGCATCTCCATGAAAAAGACCACCATCCGTTCGGCGCTTGCAGTTTTGCTGGCGGCATCCACCTTAACGGCCTGCGGCGGCAGCGCAGCTTCCAGTGCGCCTGCTTCTGCAGCGGCGTCCAGCACGGCAGTGGCCCCCGCCAAGCAGTACACCATCGGCATTGCGGAAGCTCAGGCCAACGATGAAACCACCGTGCGCCGCGCTTACCTGGAAAACTACATCGGACCCGCTTACAACGTCAAGTTCATCTTCTCCGAGGTGCTCAAGGATGATGCAGCGACGAAAACATTTATTGAAAACTGCGCTGATGCCGGTGCCGATGCTATCATCGACTTTAAATCCATGTCCGGCCAGATGTGCCAGATCTGCGCCGATAACGATATGGTGTATGCCATCAGCGGCAACTATATTGCGCATCCCGAATTTTTGGAAACCGATTACCCCAACTTTGCGGGCGCGGTCGGTTCCAACAATGCCGAGCTGGGCAGCCTGTTTGGTACCTGGCTGAAAGATAACGTGGAAGCAGATGGCACCGAGGGCTACCTGATTGCCACCGGCATTGCTTCCAGCGGCAACCAGCAGCACATTGAGATCGGTCAGGGCATCCTGAATGGCATTGCCGACAAATACGGCCTGACCTTTGAGCAGGACATTGCCGACCTTGTCACCGTGGCCGAAACCACCAACGCCGCCAACGATAAGGGCATTCTGGTCACCTTGTATCCCGGCTCCCCCAACAAGGAAACCTGGCTGCCCGGCGTTTCTGCCCTGATCCAGACCGGCCAGTACAATACTTTCCTGAGCGCAGGCCAGACCTATAACCAGAGCGCTACCGTGGTTGACGAAGTGGAAAAGAGCTTTGGCATTGACATCAAGGTTGCCAGTGTTGGCGCCCTGGGCCAGACTTTGACGACCGCGTTCAACACCAAGGACCCGTTCGGCAACCCCAGTATTGACCTGGCCACGGTCAAGTCTACCTCCGTTTTGACCAGCGCCCTGTTTGCCATTACTTACAACGCTCTGAACGGTGATGTGCAGACCGCATGCCGCGGCACGGACGGCAAGCCGCTTTACTTTGAATTTGCCAATATGTCCGTTACCAGCGCCGAACGGCTGGCCCAGATGGATGGCTGGCTGGGACGATGCTTCCACCGGCAACTGGTGCGCTACCACAGATGTAGTAGACGGCATGCTGACCATCGTGAACCCCGATCTGACCGCAGAAGAGATCAACACCTATCTTGGCACACTGGACTTTGAGACCCTGAAATCCATGATGGGCTGATGAGCCGCAGCCAACCCCATTTTGCTGAAAACGTAAAGTCGGATTTTCGATAATCACAACCGACTTTCTGGCGGCGGGAAAGCTTTCCCGCCGCTATACTTTATAATAGGTAATAAGAGTAGAAAGGGATATTGCCATGAGGATTTTGTATGTAGATATCGACACCCTGCGCCCAGACCACCTGGGCTGCTATGGTTATCCGCGTGCCACCAGCACCAATATTGATAAAGTGGCCGAAGATTCTGTGCGCTTTACCGATGTATATTGTTCCGATGCTCCCTGCCTGCCTAGCCGCGCCGCTTTGATGACCGGCCGGTTTGGTATCCACACCGGCTGCGTAGGCCACGGCGGAGTGAACGCTGAAATGCGTTGGGAGGGCCGCAACCGCGGCATGGCCGATTTCAATGGCCGCTACAACCTGCCCGCCGTACTGCGCCGGGCGGGCATGAAAACCGCCAGCATCAGCAGCTTCCCGGACCGCCACGCAGCGTGGTGGTTCAACGGCGGCTTTGACGAAACCTACAACATCGGCAAGCGCGGCCTGGAACCTGCCCACGAGGTGATCCCTGTAGCGCTGGACTGGCTGGACCGCAAGCGCGATACCAAAGACTGGTTCCTGCATGTGCATGTGTGGGACCCGCACATCCCGTACCGTACCCCGACCGAGTATGGCGAGCCGTTCAAGGATGCTCCGCTGCCTGACCCCTGGATGACCCAGGAGATTCTGGATAAAGCCATTTTCGCGCGCGCCGCCGCCCGGGAAGTGTTTGGTCGTTACCGCAACGCCATCCTCGGTCACACCATGGTCGCTGCCCTGAATACGGGGGGATAATATGGGCCATAATCTCGCTGATCAGGGCCGGATCCTCGCCAAAAAGTACCGTAAGTACGCTGCCAGCGCGGGTCGGTCACAGCGTCCGCCATGTACATATAGCCTTTGCGCAGGCCGCAGGCGTTCCATTCGCGGCGGATGGTATCGGCAAACTTGTCCACAAGATCAATTTTGCTGCCCTTAACGGCGGCGGCAATGCCCAAGGTACCGGGCCAGGTTGCCAGCACGCCGCCCGCATCGTTCATTCCGAACACCAGCTCGCCATTCTCGTTGCGGGAGTTGGACGCCGCTGCCACAGGGATAAAGTGCTCGCACTCCTCGCACACTGCATCTGCCTGGTTCATCCAATCAGCCAAATCGGCGGGGGTGGCGTTGGCACGCAGGATAACATGGCGGTTGAACCAGTCTTTGAGCAGGGGAGAGGTGCCGGGCAAGTACTGCTCGCCGAAAATTGTCTTGCCGCGGAATTCGCCCTCATCCAGAATGCCTGTCTCGTCAGTCTTTTTCTCAATATCTTTATATAGGTCCGCCATGGGGCCGGTGATGGGGTACTTGGCCATCCGCCAGTCCGAAATGAACAGCTGGGCGATCTTTTCCTTCACGCTCAACGTTTTAACGTAAGCCGCTGCGCGCTCGGCCGGGCTGTTGCGCCAGTCGTTGACGGGGGACAGCGTTCCGGTGCCGTCAATATCCTTGAAGGTCAGGCCGTCCAGCTCCAACACCCTGCGGTTAACGGTGGACACTACCGGCCCATTGGGGTTGCGGTAAATCTTGATGTTGTCAGATGCTTTTGGCATGGAGAACTCCTTTCGGTATTGCCCTAATTTCCAATAGAATCAAGATCGCGGGCACACCGCAAAAGGATGTGCCCGCGTAGGGAGAGGAGGTGTTGAACTGTTAAAGGCAGGAAATGTTATTTATCGCCCTTGGGCAACACCGCACAATTCCCGCGGCGCTGGCGGGTAAAGATGCCTTTTTTTGTTGCCGTCCACCCGCAGGATGCCCTCGGTGGTCTGGAAGTCGGCAAAGTTCCACACCAGCTCACCCTGTACGAAATCGTAGTGGTCGAACACGGCGTGGGTCATCTCCAGATATTCATTCTGGTACTCGGCACTCCACATCACGCTGGGGAGCTTGTGCGCACCGCTCAGGTTGTCGGTGCCATACTCAGTGAAGATGAGCGGGCGGCCATGCAGGACTTTTTGCCCAGCCGTCCATCTCATGGTGGAAGGCGGCTTCGGCATCTGCCAGCCCAGCCCCGCCCAGTACATACCAGCCATAGTAGCGGTTCAGGCTGACGAAATCGGCAAAGCGCTGGCCCTTGCTGGTGTTGGGCAGGCTGGTCATCAGGACCGTATAAGTACGGGGGCGCTTCTGGGGGTCGAGGCGGCGGGCCAGCTCGAACAGGGGCTTGAAGTATTCCTCGGTGCCCGCGCTGGTGCACTGAGGCTCGTTGAGCAGGCTCCATGCGATGACCGAGGGATGGTTTTTGTCCCGGTCGATCATATCGGTCAGGGCTGCCTTGTGGTTCTTGAGCAGCGCAGGCGTGGTCTCCTTCTCAAAAAGCCCTGCTGCCTGCCGTTGCCCTGATTGGCGGCCAGGAAGTTGGCCGTGCTCTGCATAAAGCCGACGGCAGGCACTTCGTCAATGATCAGGAAGCCCTCTTCGTCTGCCATCTGGTACAGTTCTTCGGCATAGGGGTAGTGGCTGGTGCGGAAGCAGTTTGCGCCGATCCACTTCATCAGCCCGGTTTTGCCGCTGGCTTCGGCCACCTTGGTGGTGCCATCCAGCACTTCCACCGTCACATCATGGTCGCCATTCGTGGTTACGGTATAGTCTACCTCGGCACCGCCGTCCACCAGGCGGTGGGTCACCTCAAAATCCAGAACACGCTCTTTGGGCAAGGCCAGCAGCTTGACCGGGCGGTGGATACCCGCGTAATTGTAGAAATCAAAGTACGGTGCCGCAACCTTTTTTCCGTTAGAAAGGGTGTTGGTCTGGCCTGCGGGCAGCATGTACTCGTTCAGTTCGTTGTTGGCCAACACAGTCAGCTTGTTGTACTGGTTGTACCGCACAATCTCGGTCACGTTGGCATCAAAGGGTAAAAAGCCGCCCTCATGGTTGACAACTTCCACGCCGTTCACAAACACGCGGGCGCGGTGGGTGACAGAACCGAAGCGGATGGCAACATCCTTGCCGCTCCATTCACCCGGAACAAAGAAATCGGTTTCGTACCAGAAATCGCCGCAGTATTCGCGGGACTCCTTATCGGTAAAGAAATCGCAGAACGAAGCCGGGACCGGCATCGAGATGGGTTTGGGCAGTCCGACGCCCCAGCCGGCATCCATACCGTTGCTTTCGGGGTCGAACTCAAAGCGCCACATGCCATCCAGGCTGATAACGCGGCGTGCAGCGGAAGCGCAGGGGTACAGCAAAGATTTATTTTCCATAGCGTTGTTTCTCCTTGTTTCAATAAAATGAATGTTTTGCTCCAACAATTTTTCCGGGAATGTGGGGCCATTCGTTCAGTTTGGGTGGGGTTGGATACCAGACTGGGTGAAGTGTTTCCCTGAAATACGTTGGGCTTGCGTCATGTTGGTTCCGTGTTTTACAAAGGGCAACACCGCACAATTCCCGCCTTACGGCTTAAGCACCGCTCCGGCGGCTGCGGCACGGCATCTGCGTTGCCAAAATGCTCGATAATGTCGGGTTGCGGTACCCGCATCGTGCTTCGGGGGGCAAAAGCCCCTCGCACTCTGCGACCGCTGCCCCTGCTTCGGTTCGCTGTTTCCGCCACTGGCGGCGCTCACCTTTGCAGCATCCAGTATTATCTGCGCTTTTGGCTTGACATCTGCCGCACCTCGCTCGCCGTATCGGCACTTAGAATTATGCGGTATTGCCAAAGGTTTTTGCGGTTCGGAAGTTGTTCGATGATTCTATTATCACATAAAACCGCCGGTATCGTTAGTAGATTTTTGGGAAAACCCGCAAAATCTGCGAATAATTGTGGTGCCTGGCATTCGGCCCGGCCTGGGGACCGCACCACCATCGCAGAGTACGGCATGATACAATTTTGAAAGCTGCAATGCAGATAGGCCCACGGGACGATGGCAAGCATCGTCCCCTCACAAATCAGCTTCATGTTCCATCACATACTTTCCGATACGCAACAAGCTTACTATTTTTGAGCGGTTCACCGCGCCGCGTTCCACCGCCATGATTCATTATTATTTATTCTTTGTAAGTAAAGCGCCGGTTCTTACCTTATAATTGCTAATTTCTCATTGCAAATTCTCCCTGCTCATCGCTTCCCCCTGCATAATTTATGCTCCGATTTTCCTGTTTTACCTGTAAAATTTACTAACGCCATTCTTCCTGAACGTTCATAATATAGACACAAAGTTGTGGAACTGCGGTGAACAGTGTGGGGCTGGGTGCCGGAACGTTCCAGACAAGCGGAGGAAGAAATTCCATAAAGTGTACCTGAACAGGCCGCATTTTCAGCCTTTCAGATACACCCCAAGTAAGGAGAAAAAAATGACGAAGACAAGAACCCTGCCCGACAAGTATTATGACAAGGATTACGAAACAAACGGCATCCACCGTGTACCCCTGTGGCGCATTGCAGGCTTTGCGCTCAACAACACCGCAACCAACCTTTACCTGATGTTCATGAACTATGTCAGTTTTTATCTGCTGGGCTTTGTTGGCGTTGGCATGGTCATGGCATCCAGCTTTACCATGGCTATGCGTATCTGGGACGGCGTAACTGACCCGTTCATTGGCTACATGGTGGATAAAACCAACGGCAAGTTCGGCAAAAACCGCCCGTTCATGGTCATTGGCAACATCATTCTGGCGGCTTCCAGCTTTATCATGTTCCACTTTACCCACAAACTGCCGGAAGGCCCCGCCCGCTTTATTTTCTTTGTTGTGTTCTGCTGCATTTATTACCTGGGCTACACCTGCCAGTGCGTTGTTACCAAGAGCGCTCAGAGCTGCATGACCAACGATCCCAAACAGCGCCCCATGTTCGCTTCTTTCGATGGCGTGTTCAATACCATCCTGTTTACGGTGCTGGCTATTGTCGTTGCCAACATTGCCAACAAGTATGCTGATGTTGGCAACTATACCTCTACCCAGTTCTTCCATGAATTCTGGATGATGACCGCCATTATGTCCGCCATCTTTACCGTGATCGCCGTCATCTCCATTGCACCCAAAGACCGCCCGGAATTCTTTGGTACTGGCAAACCCATCAAGGTCGGCCTGAAAGACTACTGGGATACCCTGAAAAACAACCGCGCTATCCAGATGCTGGTGCTGTCCGCCTCCACGGATAAGCTCGGCTCCACTGCCAAAACCAGCGCTGTTGCCGTTGCTATGTTTGCCTGCATTGCCGGTTCCATCAAACTGCAGGGCAGCGTGACCGCCGTTACCACCATCCCCAGCGTCATCCTCACCTTCCTGGTTATCTCCATCGTTGCCACCCGCTTTGGACAGAAAAAAGCCATGGTCATTGGCTCCATCGGCGGCATTATCTGCAACGTTATCCTGTCCGCCCTGTGGATTGTTGGCGACCCCACAACAATGACCAGCAACCCCGAAACCGGTGCATTGAACTGGGGCCCCTTCCTGATCACCTATGTTGTGTTCAGCATCCTGTATGCCGGCTGCCAGGGTATTTCCGGCAATATCGTAATTCCCATGACCGCCGACTGTGCCGACTATGAAGTATACCGCTCCGGCAAGTATGTTCCCGGTCTGATGGGCACCCTGTTCAGCTTTGTGGACAAGATGATTTCCTCTTTCGCTCCCATGATCGCCGGTCTGGTGTTTGCTGCCTGCGGCTTTACCGACCACAACCCCAGCGTGGGCGATATCGTTACCCCGCAGCTGCGTGTTGGCGTTGTGTTCCTGGCATACGGCCTGATCACCATCGGTTTGATCTGCAACCTGATTGCCATGAAGTTCTATCCGCTGAGCAAAGAAAAGATGGCCGAGATCCAGGACGAGATTGTCAAGATCAAGGCAAAGGCTATGGCCGAAGCATAATCCCAAACCGAACCACATTCCCCCGCGGGGCCGCCTCGTCCATCGGGCGCACCCGTTGTTACAGTGAGGTACCTGCATTGGAAAAGCAAATGGAAATGGCTCCCGAAACCGCCCAGAACTCTGCACTGCGCACCGATGAAGCTGCTAGCCACGGCCCCCTGTGGCGGCTGATTGACTGCGCTGTGACCGCCCACGCTAACCGGGCCAAAGTGCCGGTGAACCGCAAGGCCTACCTGCGGTGGTGCCTTCTTGGGGTATTTGGCGCCCAGCGCTTTTATGCAAAACAGTGGAAGATGGGCTTGCTCTACCTGGTCACCTGCTGGAGCGGATTTTCTATTGCCATGACAATGATCGACGCAATGATCGCCGTGCCGATGAAACCGGACGAAAACGGCATCATTTACCTGTAAAAACCTCCTCCCTCCGCCGCCCCGCAGGTCTGCTGTTTGCCTGCGGGGCTTGCTGTGGATTCAGGAAAACAGCGCATGTTGGCAAAATTTCAGGGTAGCACCTGCACAATATGCCGAAAAGCAGCTATTGCTTTTGGTTATTATTTCCGGCAAAATTGCTTTCCATTTCCGCGTAGACATGTTAAACTAGAAGCAGTAAAGTCACACTTTTTAACGCCGATACGGCACACAAGAAAGGCGACCCGCCATGGACCAGATCGTTCAGCTGTTGTTCAACCCTAACCACCAGGCCCCCAGCCCGCTTGTGTTGGCGGTGTTGGTAGCGCTTGCCGTGGGCATGCCGCCCATCATGCGTTACCTGCCCGGGAAAAGCAACAACGATAACACGCGGGGCAAAAAATAACCCCTTTACCCGGTGGGCACGCGGCAGCGCCGCCCGCCGCTGAAAAAACGAGGTGCCTGATGCAAGCAGATTTACTGGACGTTCTGACCCGGCTGGCCTCCGCCAGCAACATCCGCTGCATGCGGGTAACGCCGCCCTTTGATGGGCTGGACCAGTTTGATTACGGCCTGCGCAAAGCGCTGGACCCCTATTTTGACTGGCAGGAATTCGGCAGCCTGTTGCTGCAAAGCACCCCGCCCAACACGCTGCTGTTTGCCGAAGGCACCTTTGAATTGCAGTTTGCGCTGTTCCGCATTCCAGACGAAGAAAACGCTGTGTTCATGATCGGCCCGTGGGCCACCGCCGAGCGCAGCGAAAAAATCCCGCAGCTGGGCACGCCGTCACATTGGTGAGAAAGGCGATGACGCTGTACAGAGCTACTATAACGGGGTGCGGATTCTGTCGGGCAGCGGTTTCCAGGCTTCCATCGTGGCAGTTGTTTCCATGATGTTCCCCAAAGAGGAATTCCACCTGGACCAGCAGAAAGAGTTTCTGCCGTTCCATTTTACCACTGACCTGCGCTATTTTACCGAACCGGAGTTCCAGCGGGAGATCCCGATCCAGATGCTTGAACAGCGCTATGCCAACGAAAATGCCATCTGGGACGCGGCGGCTTGCGGCAACACCGAAGCTGCGCTGAAAGCCTGCCAGCAAATGGCACGCTTTACCTATGGCGGGCGTTTTTTCGGCTCACTGTACCAGACCAAGATCATGCTGACCGTAATGAACACTCTGCTGCGCAAAGCCATTGAGCGCAGCAACATCCACCCGTATTACATTGACGAGATTTCCTCCCGTTATGCCCTGATGATCGAAAACATGGTGGACGAGGAAAGCTGGCCGCTGGTGCAGACAATGGTAAAAGAGTACTGCGCATATGTGCGGCGGTATTCTTTGCAGCAATATTCACCGCTGGTGCAAAAGGTCATCAATACAATCAACCTGAACTTGTCGGACCAGCTTTCGCCCAAAAGCCTGGCCGCTATGTACTATATCAGCCCATCGTACCTCTCCAGCCTGTTCAAGCAGGATACCGGAACCACCCTGACAGATTTTATCAACACGCAGCGCATCCAGCGCGCGGCCAATCTGTTGAGCACTACCGAGCAGAATATCTCGGTGGTGGCGGAGCAGGTGGGCATCCTGGATGTGAACTATTTTACCAAGATGTTCAAAAAGTCGATGGGCAGCACCCCCACCCAGTACCGCCGCCAGAGCCGCGCACGGTAACCCCAGAAAATAAAAGAACTACAAAAAGCCCATACCGAAAAGCAGAGACAGGGAAATCCCGCTTTTCCGGTATGGGCTTTGCCATAGGGAAAGGTGCAAATAGGAGGTTATTGTGCAGAGAAGAAAAAAGCTTGAACAAGTAAAAAATGAGGAAAAGAGAAAATACAATGACAAAAAATCAGGCCAGCACCAGTGCGCAGGAAGCACCAGGCAGCGCAAGGCTGGCGGTTTCGGTAGGGGCGCGGTGGGGCAAGGGTGAACAATCGTAACAATGCACCGCGCCCTCTCGTTGGCAGGCAGCCAACAGATACAGGGTGCCCGGCACCGCGCACAGCGCCCGCGGCCAATCGCCGGTGGGCCATTCGCAAAGGAAATGGCGGGTCGGGCCGCTGCGCTGCCACGCCGAGATGGTGTTGGGCCCGCGGTTGCTGACAAACAGGGTGCCATCCGCCGTGGCGCAGGCACCACCCGGCCAGCTGCGCGGCTTGGGCACAGTGCTGGCCTGCACAGTGGAAACAGTGCAGCCGTCATGGTTCAGCACCCGCATGTGGCCGTCCAGCTCATACACACAGTCCAGCATGCCGTCCGCCGTTAAGCGGCACACCGCCAGATCATCGCACCCCGGCGCACCATAGCCGGAAAATAAAAGAGTGTGGGCCATTGGGAACCTCCGGGAAAAGTTAGGAGTCAGGAAGCAGGGGGAGAAGTTAGAACAATTAGGAATGAGGAAGTAGAAAGTAGGAATTGGTAGGGTGAGAGGTAAGGGAAAGAAGATGATCAGCATTAAGTAAAACGGCAGTTCCCGCTTGAAAACAACAAGCTTGCGTGATGGTCTTTTGGTGGTTTTAGGTTCCATGGTGTTTCCTCCTTTTTTGGCTGGGGGTTACGGTGCAAAAAACAAAGGCAAGCAGGCTGAACAGCCGCTTGCCTTTCCGGTAGGTTCCTGTTTTGTTATCCGTCCCCGATCGCCAAGCTCAGTGTTTGCTCTGCACAATAAACAGTTTTCAGTCTGTTTCTATGCTTTTATTGTACTCTTTGGCAAGGGGATGTTTCAATCCATAGGCTTTTACTTTGAATGGTGTTCTGTTTACATCATTGTTCGGTGTTGACGTTGAGGAAAAGCAGTCATCCTATCCCGATGAATGCCAATAATCAGCTTGCTGTCATTTCTAAGGCAATACCGCATAATTCCCGCCTTACGGCTTAAGCACCGCTCCGACGGCTGCGGCACGGCATCTGCGTTGCCAAAATGCTCGATAATGTCGGGTTGCGGTACCCGCATCGTGCTTCGGTGGCAAAAGCCCCTCGCACTCTGCGACCGCTGCCCCTGCTTCGGTTCGCTGTTTCCGCCACTGGCGGCGCTCACCTTGCAGCATCCAGTATTATCTGCGCTTTTGGCTTAGCATCTGCCGCACCTCGCTTGCCGTATCGGCACTTAGAATTATGCGGTATTGCCCTAATTTTCCAAAAGTTCTTTCATCGCTCTTCCCAGCGCATCGTTCCAGAAAAACCAGTTGTGGTCGCCGGGGGCTTCGTACCAAGTCAGGGGCCAATTCATCGCCTGCAAGGTATCGCGCAGGCGTAGGTTGGCGGGGTACAGACTGTCCTGCTGGCCGCAGGCCAAAAACAGGCGGGGCATGGGGCACGTTCCGTCGCGGAATTTCTCCACCAAGTCAAACAGATCATCCTGTGGCGGCACAATGCCGTGCGGGAAAATTGCCTGATCTTCATGCCAGCGGCAGAGCTGGGGCAGTTCGGCCTGGATTTCCGCCACCGAGGAAAAACCGGCGCACCCGGCGTACTGCTGCGGCGCAGTAAAAGCGCATTTCATAGCACCGTATCCGCCCATCGAAAGCCCCATAATATAAGTGCGCTCCGGTACGGGCTGAATGCCGAAAAACCGGCGGCAGAGCGTTGGCAATTCCTGATTAATGTAGGTGAAATACTTGGGGCCGCAGGCCATATCGGTATAAAAGCTGCGCTGCACTTCGGGAACGATCAGAATAGCCCCGTGGGTGCGGGCCAGGTGTTCGGCCTGGGTATAGCGCAGCCAGCCGGTGCAGTTGTCAGTCAGGCCATGCAGCAGGTACACCACTGGCGCGGCGGCCAAATCTCCGGTATCCGGCATGGTAACAAGCACCGATGTTGCCATGCCGAGAGATTCCGACATGACGTCACAGCGGAAAAATGCCATGGTTTGCCCCTCCTTCAAATTTGTGGGTTTGCCAGCGCGCGGCAGACGGCACGCATGGCGGGCCCGGTGCGGTCCCAGGCGCTCACGGTACTGGCAGCAAAGGGATAGTGCTGCAAAGCGTCCGGCTCGGCCAAGCAGACAGCACAGAAGCGCGGGTTGTGCGCAGCCAGCGCTTCGGCGGCCTGGGCGGCAGCGGCGGCTTCCTCACGGGTGCCAAAGGCGAATACCACCGCGGGCGCCGCGGCGCAGACATCCGCCAGCTCCGGCAGTTCTTCCACCGTGTGGTAGACAGCGCACTGGCCGCCCAAACGCCGTGCAGCCAGTGGAGCAAAGCTTTCCGTAATGCGATCGCCCTCCGTCACGCCAGTACCGGTACCGGACGCCCGCGCAATAAATAACGTCCCTGCGGGCAGCGGCAGCAGGCCGTGGGGGTCTTGTACCGTCACACCGGTTTCGGCCAACGCATCCGCAAGGGCAGCATGATTGCTCCAATCCTGGCTGGCGGCATCGCGGGCGGGCATAGTCCAGCCCAGCGCCAGCTTGCATGCCAAGATCCGCCGCACCGATTCATCCACCCGCGCCATCGGCAGGGTTCCATCGGTCACAGCATCGCACAGGGCACGGATGCAGGGGGTCTGCACATCTTTACCGGTGGGGTCGGCGTTATCGCCGCCGTTGCCAATAATCAGCAGGTCGCACCCGGCCAGTGCCGCCTGCACACAGCCCTGTGGTGCGCCGTACTGGTCCAGAATGGCGTGCATCTGCAAGCCGTCACTGATGACAAGCCCCTGGTACCCCAGTTGCCCACGCAGCACGCCCTGGATGACGGGCGCGGACATGGAGCAGGGCGTATCGGTGTCATCCAACGCGGGGAAGCAGACATGCGATACCATCACGCTGGCAAGGTCCTCTGACATCGCGCGGCAGAAGGGCGTTAAGCAGCTATTCATCAATGTGTCACGCGGGGTATTGTCCACCACAAAGCCGAAGTGTGTATCGGCACCGGTCTGCTCATGGCCGGGGAAATGTTTGCCGCAGGCCAGCACCCCGGCATCCCGCAGGCCGCGGGCCATGGCGCAGCCATAATCCGCGATGGATTGCACAGTTTGCCCATAATAACGGCGCTCCGCAGGGCCGGAAAGAGTATCCAGCACCGGCGCACAGTCCAGGTTAATACCCAGTGCCCGCAGCTCACCGCCCATCATACGCCCAACTTTGTAGGCGTTGGCGGGATCGCCCGTGCGGGCAATGACCATGGCGCTGGGAAAAACCGTGGCTTCGCTGCGCAGGCGGGTAACACAGCCGCCCTCCTGGTCGATGGCGATAAGAGCAGGCAGACCGTTTTCCGCCATGACGGTGTGCTGGATCTCAGCGTTCAACTGCGCCAGCGCGGCCCGCCCGGCACAGTTTTTTGCCAAACAAAATAACGTTGCCGATATGATTTTTGCGTAAAAATTCCCGCGTGCCCGCATCCATGCGGGATACCTCGATACTGGCCAGGATCATTTGGCCGATCTTTTCTTCCAATGTCATGCGGGAAAGGAGATTATCAATCGTGGTAGGCATAGGGCACCTCGAAAACAGGTAGGAGTTAGGAGGGAGGAGTTCGGAGTTGATGTGAATTAGAAATTAGCAATGAGAGATTAGAAATTGGCGGTAGGAAAAAGTCTAAATCTGAAAAGAATAATGAATAATTGTGGTGGACCGCGGCGCAAAGCGCCGCTCAGGAGATATTAGGTTTGCCGGTTGTTAAAAAGTGTGATTGGCTATTAAATGTTTTGTAGGGCGCGATGACCTCATCGCGCCGGCGTTCACGGTACGACAATCAAAAATTGTAATACGCCTATACTCCACCACAAATTCCTAATTTCTCATTACTCATTCCTAATTATTTTGTATCAGGCCTTCATGCATCGTAACTCCTAACTTCAAACTTGCAATCGCCCCGCCAATGATTCCTGCGGTGTTGCGGTGGGCGGCAAGGCGGAGGGTGGGCTGGGGTTGGCGTGCAGGCGGGCCAAAGTGGTGTGGCAGGCATCCAGCAGAAAATCGCCTGCCTCGCTGATGCCGCCGCCCAAGGCTACGACCTCCGGCGCAAAAATGGAGTTGAGGGAAACAATGCCGGTGCAAAGCTCGTGCACATACTGGGCAAACACGGCCTGCGCCGCAGCATTGCCGTTGCGGGCGCGGGCAATCAGGTCGGCGGGGGACTCGCCGCCGGCCATGCGGATCAACGCGGTGGCCGAAGCGTACTGTTCAAAGCAGCCGCACTGGCCGCAGGGGCAGGGCAGACCGTCGCTGTGGGTGATGATATGCCCCAGTTCCGGGGCCAGCCCGGTGGGGCTGCGCCAGCACTGCCCATTGATGACAATGCCCCCGCCAATGCCGGTACCCAGGGTGAGCAGAATACCTGTCTGTACATTTTGCAGTGCACCGGAACGCATTTCGGCCAACATTGCCGCGTGGCCATCGTTAATGACCACCGCGGGTAGACTGGACGCCCGGCGCAGCAACGCAGCAAGGGGCACATCTACCCATGCCAGATTATCCGCCGTAATGGTTTCGCGCGCAGCGTTCAGCGTGCCGGGCGCACCGGCCCCAATAGCCGCAACGTGATACGGTTCCAACTGCGCCGCAATCAGCGCGGCGGCTTCGGCAGGTTCTTTGGGTGTGGGGCGGCTCCACTGTTGCAAAAGGTTCAGCTGTTCATCAAAAATGCCGAACTTAATGCTTGTACCGCCAATATCAATACCGGAAAGAAACATGGTTGAACCTCGATGGAGCGTTGTGGAGAATTAGAAATTAGTAATAAGAAATTTGAGGGTGAGCGGAGCGAAGAGAAAAAAGAATAATGAATAAATAATAAAGAATAATGTTGGTGGACCGCGGCGCTGCGCCGCTCAGGAGATATCAGGTTCGTTGTTTATTAAAACGTACCTTGGCCCACAAAACGTTCTGAATTCGCGGGATAGATGTCACAACATCTTTATAACGTGGAATAGGGCACTGTCTCGGTGGGGTCGGATACCCCCGCCCTACCGTAAGACAAAGCCTTGCACCATTCTGCAAATTGCGGTATAGCGTCCCCGTTAGCCGATGACGAATCTCATCCTCACAAGCAATTCCTAATTACTCATTGCTAATTTCTAATGATTTCATACCGGACCTTGCCGCGCCGCCAACTCCTAACTCCTCCCTCCTAACGATCTCGCCATATCCTCTCCACCTGCCATCCTTCGCTCCATCCCACCAGCACGGCGGGGTGGCCGGGGTGGATGGTGCGGGGCAGGCCGAGCAGGGCGGCGGGGGTGGTAGATGCCATCAGGCAGGCATCCTGTGCGGGGATCCCAATGCTCTGCAAATTGCGCACTGCACCGTCCAGATAAACACCGCCACCGTCCAGGGTGCCGTTTGCGCAGCGGCTTACACCGTTTTGCACAATATAATCTTGCCCGGCCACGGTGTAGCGTCCATCGGGCAGACCATGGGTAGCCACACTGTCGGATACGGCAATCATCGCTTCAGGGCCTTTCATATGGTAGACAAGCTGCAAAGCGGCGGGGTGCAGGTGAACCAGATCGCAGATGCACTCGGTGGTCACGTTAGGATCCAGCAGAGCGGCGGCCACCACACCGGGGTCGCGGTGGCGCAGGGGGCGGCAGGCGTTGAAGGTATGGCACAGACCTGTAAATCCAGCAGAAAAAGCACGCTGGGCGGTCTCGTAATCAGCATCGGTGTGCCCGGCCTGCACCCGGATACCTCGCGCCGCCAGAGCTGCGCCAAGTTCCAGCGCACCGGGAAGCTCCGGGGCAAGGGTCACCTGCCGGATGACGGATTCATACCCCTGTACCAGCGTCTGGTACGCGGCGAGGGTTGGCGGCAGCAGCGCGGCTGGTGGCATGGCACCGGGACGTTCGGGACTCAAAAAGGGTCCTTCCAGATGAACACCCAAAATATGCGCGCCGGGCAGTTTGCCTGCGGCCTGCTGCTGCATAGCGGTTTGTACCACCGCCAGCGCCCGGCGCATGGTGGGCAGCGGCTCCGCCCCAAGGGTGAGCAGCACATCCGTTACGCCGTGGCACAGCAGGATGGTCAGGAACTCGGGCAGGGGGCGTTCATTCAGCTCCGGGTCAAAGCCCTGGCCGCCGTGGCAGTGCAGGTCAACCAGTCCGGGTGTTAAGGCCCAGACAGAAAAATCGGCCGGACCCCGCCATCAATGGCAGTGATCTGGCCGTCTTCGACCGTCACGGTCTGATTGGCTAGGAATGTACGGCCCACCAGAAGTTTTTGAGCAAAAATTTTCATGGTAAGCACCCGTGTTAGTTAGGAATTAGGAGGTAGGAGTTCATATGAATTAGAAATGAGCAATGAGAAATTAGGAATTTGTGGTGGAGTATAGGCGTATTACAATTTTTGATTGTCGTACCGTGAACGCCGGCGCGATGAGGGCATCGCGCCCTACAGGATGTTATATGGTTCATCACTCAGCTTCAAATAGCAGCAAACCTAATATTTCCTGAGCGGCGCAAGTGCGCCGCGGTCCACCAACATTATTCTTTATTCTTTTTAATTATTCATTCCTAATTGTTAATTCTGAATTATAGGTTGTTCAGCGCTTCCGCAATTCTCCCGTGTGTTTTTTCCAGTCTTGCTTCCGCGGTGGGGGCGTCAATTTTACAGAGAATCATCAGGATAGCGGTTTTGGCGCTGTAACCGCACTGCTCCAGGGCGTTGCGGGCGGCAACACTGTCGGCACCGGTGGCGGTGCGCACAATGCGTACACAGCGCTCCACCAGCTTTTCGTTGCTGGCGCGCACATCAACCATCAGGTTGCCATACACTTTGCCCAGCTTGATCATGGTGGCGGTGGAAAGCATGTTCAGCACCATTTTTTGGGCAGTGCCGCTTTTCAGGCGGGTGGAACCGGTAATAACTTCCGGCCCCGGCATGGGGGAAATGCCAATGTCAGCCCGGGTGTCTACCTCACTGCCGGGGCAGCAGGTTACACTGATGACCGCTGCGCCAAGGCTGTGGGCATACTCCATCGCACCCAGCACATAGGGGTGCGGCCGCTGGCGGCAATACCGCACAGAACATCCTTCTGGCTGAAATTCAGCTTTTCCAAGTCCTCTTTGCCAAGGTCGCGGTTGTCCTCGGCGCCCTCCACCGGGATCAGCATGGCGCGCTGGCCGCCCGCAATAACGGCATCCACCATATCGCGCCCGGCGCTGAATGTAGGCAGGCATTCGGCTGCATCCAGCACGCCAAGACGGCCGGAAGTACCACATCCGCAATAAATCAGCCGTCCGCCTTTTTGCAGCGCGGCGTAAATCACATCCACAGCTGCAGCGATCTGCGGCAGAACCACTTCCACCGCTTCGGCTACTTTTTTGTCCTCCTGGTTCATCAGGCGGACGATCTCAAGCGTTGAAACCTCATCAATATGGCTGGTTGCCGGGTTCCGCTGCTCGGTTGAAATATGATCCAGTTTTACCATAAACAATTCCTCGCATTTGGCAGGTGTAGAGCCCTGCCTGCTGTGCGGCGGGCATTAACCCTTGACGCCGCCGACAGTAAGGCCCTTGACGAAGTATTTTTGCAGGAAGGGATACAGGATGATGATGGGCAGGGTGGAAACAATGATAACGGCAGACTTGATGGCAATACCCAGGGAGGATTTATCCGCAGAGCCTGCACCATCGCCAACCATGGCAGTGCCGTTGACAATGTTGCGCAGGAACAGCATAACGGGGTACTGCTCCTTATTGAGGTAGATCAAAGAATTGAACCAGTCGTTCCAGAAGAACACCGCATAATACAGGCCGACCGTTGCAATGGCAGCGGTGGAAAGCGGCACAATGATGCGGCGCAGAATGCCCCAATAGCCCAGGCCGTCAATAAGAGCAGCTTCCTCCAGCTCGTGCGGGAGAGATTTGAAAGAGTTGATCATGATGATCAGGTTGAACTGGCTGATGCAGAAGGGCAGCAGCATAGCCCAGCGGGTGCCGGTCAGGTGCAAAGAGGATACCAGCAGGTAGTTGGGGATCATGCCGCCGGCAAAAACATCGAGATAACAACGATCTTCATGAAAACCTTGTGGCCCATCAGGTTGTCTTTGGACAGGGGATAGGCGAACATGATCGTCATCAACATAGCGATGGTAGTACCGCCGATGGTATAAATAAAGGTATTGCCATATGCCTGGAAAAAGTTGGGGTAGGTGAAGATCTGCTTGTAAGCATCCAGGTTAAAGCCGACCGGCCAGAAAGAAACCTGATTGTTGATGATGGCCTTGGAACTGGAGAAGGACAGCGCTGCCATATACACAAACGGCAAAAAGCAGACAAGCAGGGTAAAGATCATGACCAGGTTGACAATGGTGTCAAAAACGACGTTTTCTTTTGTTTTATAATACTTGCTCATCTTTTTGCCTCACTTAATACAGGCTTTCGTCCGTCAGCTTTTTGCTGATTGCGTTGGAGCCTGAAACCAGAATCAGACCAATGATGCCGCCAAACAGGCCAATGGCCGTTGCGTAAGAGTAGTTCTGGTTCTGCAGACCGGTGCGGTAAACCAGCGTATCAATGATATCGCTGACGCCGGAGTTAGACGGAGTGTACATCAACAGGACCTTTTCATAGCCAATGCTCAGCATACGGCCAACGTTCATGATCAGCATGACCATGATGGTAGGCATGATGGAGGGGATGGTCACGTGGAAGATCTGCTGCAGGCGGGTGGCGCCATCCATCTCAGCGGCTTCATACAGATCGCTGCTGATGCCGGTGATAGCGGCCAGATAGATGATGGCGGTCCAGCCGGTGTACTGCCAGGATTCCGACAGGATGTACAGCGGGCGGAACCAGCCTGGCTCGTTCATGAAGTAGATGGGGGTCATGCCGAAGACGTTGTGCAGAAGGTTGTTCAGCAGGCCGGAGCTGGGAGAAAGAATCTCGTTCATGATGGCGATAACGACCACCGTGGAGATAAAGCGCGGCATGTAGGAGATAGTCTGCACAACTTTTTTCAGGTGCTTATTGCGCACTTCGTTCAGCAGGATTGCGAAGATAATGGGCAGCGGGAAGTTGATAACCAGGTTTTCCAGCGAAACCACTAACGTGTTGCGGAATGCGCGCCAGAAAGCGGGGTCTTTCAGGAACCGCTCAAAGTAGCGCAGGGTCCATTCGGTGCCAAACATACCCTGGCCGGGGCGGTAGCGCCGGAATGCCAGAATGTTGCCGAACATGGGAACGTATTTGAAGATGATGAAATACAGCAGCGGCAGAATCATCATGGCATATAATGCGCTGTACTGCTTCAGGTGCTTGATGGTATGCGAACGCCGCTGGGCCTTTTCGGCCGGCGTAAGCTTTGCTTTTGCCTTACCCATGGATTGCGCTCCTTTGGTTGGGGGCGGCGCGAACTGCGCCTGCCCTTAAAAATAAAAAGCAGGGGGTATATCCTCCACGGATATGCCCCCTGCTGAGGATCAACTGGTCAATATTTTACTTATTGTTGTCGTTGTACATCTGCAGGTACTGGTCAATGCTCAGGTTCTTCATTTCAGCAACGTAAGCATCCCAATCGGTGTCGGTGCTCTTCTTGCCGGTGATGAAAGCATCTGCCCAAACTTCAAAGGTATCGCCCAGCGGGTGCGCAGGCTGGCGGCATCCTCAGCGGTCAGGTCGTCAAACTGCGGAGTGGGAGGTACGGGCTGGATAGCATTATCCATTGCAGCAACTTCGGTGTTGATTTCGGCATAGTTCTCGTCGTACTTGGACATTTCACGCTCGTTGATCCAGACCATCTGGGTAACGTCGGAACCGCAGCCGTACTTGAGCTGCATGCTCTTATAAATGCCGTCAGCACTGTTCACAATGTCGGCAGAGTAAACGATCTTGTCGCCGTCCATGGTGTAGGTCTCGCCTTCAACACCCAGGCACCACAGTTTTGCATTCTCCTCAGAGTAGAACATTTCATCGATGGTGCGGACAATGCGCTCGAAATCATCGCGCTCAGCAGTCTTTTGGGGAACATGATGCCGGAACCGGTGCGGGACTTGGGCTGGTGGTGGGCACCTGCGGGCCTTCCAGCGGTGCATACATCTGCAGTTTAAAGCCGTCGATCTCGCTGGCGCTTCCACGCCGCCGATCTGGTCATAGTAAGCGTAGGTGGCCATGGAAGAACCGGTAGCCAACTTCTGGCTCCACTTATCACCATCAATGGGGTCAGCCATTTCGGGGTCAAGCAGGCCTTCGGAGTAGAGCTTGCTCAGGAATGCGAAGTATTCTTTGCACTTATCATCAATTGCGCCAGCAAAGAAATCCTTGTTGTCGTAATCATAGCTCAGAACGTAAGAGCCATCGGCGCTGTTTTTGCCCACGCTGATGCCGAAGGAAGGCATCGTCATACGGAACAGAACGCGGGGACCAGCCAGAATGGTGAGCGGGTAAGAATCGGGATAATCAGCTTTGTAAGCCTTCAGGATCTCGTACAGGTCATCAAAGGTCTTGGGGGCTTCCAGACCCTTGGATTCCAGATAATCCTCACGCAGGATCAGGCCGCCGTCGTAGACCGGCTTATCGGTCAAAGACGGCATATAGTAGCGCTTGCCGTCCTGCAGGTTCAGCATATCCACATCGTCCTGCAGGTCCATTTCCTCAACGCGGGCGTTGAAGTTGGGGGTCCAGTCGCTGTAGTCGCTGATGGGAACCAGAGCGCCGTTCAGAGCCAAAGAAGCATTCTCACCGGTGGTGGACTGGTACAGGATGACATCGGGTACGTTCTCGCCGGTATTCAGTGCCAGAGAAACCTTGGTAGAGTAGTCCGCAATGGGAATGGCCTCAACGTCCAGGTTGACATTGCAGCGCTTCTGCACTTCGGTAAAGGTCAGCCAGTCTTCTTTATAAGGAAGGGTAGCATTATCCGACAGATAAATTCGGATGTTGATGGGGTCCTCATTGGAGTAATCCGGGGTGCCGGATTCGGTGGAAGCGGCAGTGGAATCTGCAGTAGACTCAGCTGCGCTGGAAGCGACCGCGGAAGAACCGCTGCTTCCACAGGCGGCCAAAGTGCCTGCTGCCATGCAGGCGGCCAAAGCCATGGCCAAGGTACGGCTGACTGACTTTTCATGGGGTATCCTCCTTAATATGGTTTCTCTTTTTATAATGCCGCTATCAGGGTTGCAAGCGAAAGCGGCGTGTTCCACAAAAATGGGTAAACCAAGGCCAATACTGCCTTGCGCCCCGGTTACCCGGCAACAAATACCCCGCGGCTGGTCGCGCCACACGAAGACGGTTTCGAACTATTGTTTCTCAAATTTCATGTTTGCCGGAATATTTGTTTCAATATCTGTATCATACGCCAAACCTGCCCCATCGTCAATACATTTGTGATAAATTCATGATTATTTACAAACAAGTGTGTGAAAGTTTGGAGAAAACGGAAAATAGCAAGTTTAACGAAAGAAAATTAGGCAGAGAGACCGTTAGAGTTGGGCGCGAAAAAAGAATAAGTAATAAAGAATAGGCAATACCGCATAATTCTAAGTGCCGATACGGCAAGCGAGGTGCGGCAGATGCTAAGCCAAAAGCGCAGATAATACTGGATGCTGCAAAGGTGTGCGCCGCCAGTGGCGGAAACAGCGAACCGAAGCAGGGGCAGCGGTCGCAGAGTGCGAGGGGCTTTTTTGCCACCGAAGCACGATGCGGGTACCGCAACCCGACATTATCGAGCATTTTGGCAACGCAGATGCCGTGCCGCAGCCGCCGGAGCGGTGCTTAGCCGCAAGGCGGGAATTGTGCGGTGTTGCCAATTTCGCTAAAGATAGGTTTAGCGAAATATAGAGGAGAGGCAGAACAACCATCTTTATCACACGAATTGCACTACTACTAAAAAGCGCAGAATCCACTGTCGCCATCGAACCAATAGCACTGTACAGTATCAAGATTTTCATCTCAATACACACATCAGAATACATCTCGCACCGACAAAAGCATGATTTTACCATAAAATCTATTCCACCCGGGGCACATGCCTTTGAACGGATCCGACTTTGTCAGCAGCAAAAGTCCGGTTTCTGTAAAAAGTCGGATTTGTTCAAGAAACAGGTCGGATGCGTCCATTCTCAAATTGTGGAAAAATGTGTATGATAAAGACAACGAAAGGGGCACACGAGAAAGCGCCCCAGAGATTGAAGGAGGAAAATCAAAATGAAAAACAAGCGCATGATGAGCGCCGCCATAGCCGTTCTGATGGCTGGTTCTCTGGCAGCCTGCGGCGGTTCCACTACCGCCAGCAGCACTGCTGACAGCACCCCTGCTTCCACCGCATCTCTACCGCTCGGCGTTTACGAACTTCCACATGGGTTATTCCTGCGCACTGGCGTGGATCCTGGTGGTCATCATCGGCCTTGCTATCGCTATCCTGTTCAAAACCCAGAACGCATGGGTACATTACGAAGCTGAATAAGGAGGTTTTTCCATGGTTGGCGAACAGAAAAACAAAAAATGGCTTCCGTTGTGTTCCATGTTTTTTTCCTGCCTGTTGGGTTTTATCATGATTTACCCGCTGCTGTGGCTGGTGGCGAGCTCATTCAAATCCAATGATACGATGTTCAAGAACACCTATTCCCTGTTGCCGGAAAGCTGGGGCATCATCAAAAACTACAATTCCGGCTTTGCCAGCACGACGGGGTACAGTTTCGGGAATTTCTTTATGAACTCTGCCATCGTTACGGTCATCGGCGTTGTCTGCACGATTTTCTCCTTCCTGCTGGCAGCCTATGCGGTATCCCGCGTCAAGTTCTTCGGTGCCAACTTCTGGTTTGTCTGCATCATCATGACCATGATGATCCCCGCACAGGTCATGGTCGTTCCGCAGTACATTATCCTGAAAAAGCTCCACCTCAACGATACGCTGCTGGCCATGATCCTGCCGTGGGCATTCGGCGGTGCGTTCTTCGTCTTTTGATCGTGCAGTACATGCGCGGCATCCCCAAAGAGCTGGATGAAGCGGCCATGATCGATGGTCTGCTCCAAAATCGGTATCCTGTTCAAAATTCTGGTGCCCGTTGTTCAGCCCGCTATCGTTTCGGCGGCCATCTTCGCGTTCTACTGGATCTGGCAGGATTTCTTCCAGCCGCTGATTTTTGTCGGCAGCCCGAAGAATTACACCATTCCTCTGGCACTGAACATGTACACCGACCCTAACAGCTACAACAATTACGGCGGCCTGTTTGCCATGTCGGTCATCTCGCTGCTTCCGGTCATTCTTGTGTTTATCAAATTCCAGAAATATCTGGTAGAGGGTATTGCCACTGACGGCATTAAGGGTTAAAATAAAATAATATAGGAAAACAAAATTATAGGGGTGGTCATTGACCGCCTGCCAACGGAACGCTGCGCCGCTTTCAAAGGAAGTGGTTCATACGGGAAGCGGCGGGCGTGCAGTGCTCACCCCTATAATGCGTTTCAAGAGGGTAATTGCTATGCTTTTGAACCGAAACACCATCTTCCCCGCGGCTGTCACCGCAAAACCGATCCAATACGCACTGGGTGCGCTGCGCCGGGATTTTGACCGCATTTTTGCCGCAACCGCTGCCCCTGGCGGGCGGCTGCTGCTGACGATAAATCATACGCTGGTAGCCGAACAGTACACTTTAACAGCGGGTACAGACACCCTGCTGTTATCGGCATCCGATGATCTGGGCTTTGTCTATGGCCTGTTTGAGATCAGCCGCCACTTCTTGGGGGTTCAGCCGTTCTGGTTCTGGAACGACCAGCCGTTTGAAGTGCGGGAAAGCGTGAAGATTCCCACCAACACCGTAATTGAAAGCAAACCCGCGAGGGTAACCTACCGCGGCTGGTTCGTCAACGACGAGACGCTGCTCTCCCACTGGAAAGTCGAGCGCCGCGCCAATCTGCCGTTTGTTATGGCGTTTGAGACGCTGCTGCGGCTGGGCGGCAACATGGTAATCCCCGGCACGGGCAAAAACGCGCACATTTACCGCCAGGCAGCAGCAGATATGGGGGCCTTATCATCACCCACCACCACGCCGAGCCGCTGGGCGCAGAGATGTTTGCCCAGGCTTATCCCGATCTGGAGCCGATGTACAGCAAGTACCCGGAGAAATTCCGCGCGCTTTGGCAGGCAGGCATTGATGCCTAAAAAGGGATGCGCGTGATCTGGAACATCGGGTTCCGCGGGCAGGGCGATAAACCGTTTTGGGATGATGACCCCAAGTACGATACGCCGGAAAAACGCGGAGAGCTGATGTCTGCGCTGATCAAAGAGCAGTATGATCTCGTCAAGGACAATGACCCGAATGCTGTTTGCTGCACAAATTTATACGACGAAACGATGGAACTTTATAAGGATGGGTTCCTGAAGCTGCCTGATGATATTATTAAAATCTGGGCGGATAACGGTTATGGCAAAATGGTCAGCCGCCGGCAGGGAAACGCCAATCCCCGCGTGCCTGCCCTGCCGCAGCAGGGCGATGATGGTGTCCACGGCATCTATTATCACGCATCGTTCTATGATCTGCAGGCTGCCAGCCACATTACCATGCTGCCCAACAGCACCGAGTTTGTCAGCCAGGAACTAACCGATGTGCTGATCCATGGTGCGGATGATTACTGGCTTATCAACTGTTCCAACATCAAGCTGTACGCCTTTTTGCTGGATTTGATTGCCCGCTGCTGGCGGGATGGAACCGTGGACGCGGTACAGCAGAGCATCGCCTACACGGTTGCCTATTATGGGCTGCTGCATCGGAGCGATGTTGCCCAGTGCCTGACCGACTATGCACAGTTTACCGTGCCCTATGGCCCCAACGAAGACGACCGCGCGGGTGACCAGTTCTATAACCACGTACCCCGGATGCTGATTTCCCAATTTGTAAAGACCGTACCTCCCCTGCGGATGACCTGCGCTGGCTTTTTGATGTGCCGACCTTGGCGGAACAAAGCACCCACTGCGCCGAGATCTTCCAGAAAGCGGCCGAAAATTATGCCGTCTACCTGCGCCAGTGAGAAAAAACTGCCGCGGAGCTGGCGGAAGAGCGGTTTTTATAAAACGCGGCGGGGATGGCAGGGATGATGAGGCTGCCAACTCCGTTTCATTTTACATCAGTATATTCTTTTTTCTATTTGACAAGTAGGTAGATCGCACTTTTGCCAAATTCCGCATATTTCACAATTTGAAACCGCGCAGGTCCAGTGCGCCTGTGCCGCGGTAGGTGAACCACAATTCCTGTTCGCCATCCAGCTGCAAAGTGCCCATCGCAGTCTGCCAGGTATTGCTGGCAGTTACCGGGAATACAAGGGCCGAGGCACCACTTTCCTTTTGCGGCAATTTCCAGCGTACCATCGCCAGTGCAGCGATAGGTAACTGTAAGATTGGTACCGGGATGCAGCAAAAAGCTGCGGTAGCCCGCGTTGGAGCCATCGCGCAGGTTGGCAACATACTGCTGGGCAAAAATATCGCCGTCAGGGCCATCCTGGGTGATGTAGGGGTGCTCTTCGCCGATGGTGGTTTTGGCGCGATAGGGGCCGGCACCGTTGGCGGTTTGCAGGCAACAGGCAATACCCGCAGGGTAGCTGTATCCGCTTTTCAGCGGGCCATCGTTCAGCCCGCAGGAAGTGACCCGCACCTGGGGAATGCTGCCATCCGGCAAAAGCGTGATCTTTTCGGCGCAACCCTGGCGGGAATAGGGCGTGCGGTTGGTCTGACGGTGGTAGAACACATACCACTGACCGTTGATCTCCACAATACTGCCATGGTTGGTACCGGTATAATTGCAGGGCACAGTGCGGCCATCCAGCCCAATATCGCCGTTAGAAACAATGGTTCCGCCGTAATGGTAAACGCCCTGGGGCTTATCCGCCACAGCATAGCACAGTTCGTGATTCTGGGTGGAAGAATAGATCAGATAATAACGGCCATTCGCTTTGCGCAGGGACGGTGCTTCAAAAAACGGGTGCTCCGCAAATTCGGTCCCCTCAGCATCCGCCTGCTGGGGCAGAACGATCTGTGGGGCTTCGCGCACGGTACACATATCGTCTGCCAGTTCAATGAGCTGGCAGCCCTTGGTAACCAGATGCATGGCAGCAAACTTGGGGTTGATGCCTGGAATAGGGCAGAAACCGCTGACAAGATATACCCGACCATTATCGTCCACAAAAATGCCGGGGTCATACTGGAAAGCGTCCCCTTCTTTCGCGCCCAACAGGGTTCCATCCGGGTAATGCACATGGTCATAAAATTGGAATGGCCCCACCGGGGATTCCGACACCGCCACCGAGATGCGCCCGCAGAATTCCAGTGCATAGAACAGATAATAGCGGCCATCTCCGCCGCGCTGCACATCGGGGGCAAACAGGCGCATGGCGGTACTGCCTTCAGCACACAGGGGGTCCTGCACGCTGCGGTAACTGGTGCCCTCGTACCGCCAGTTGGCAAGGTCATCCGCGCGGGCAGACCAACAGACATAATCGTTCAGGCAGAAATCATTCCCGCCAAAGCGGTCATGGCCGCCGTATACATACACTCGGCCATTGAACACATGAGGTTCGCCGTCCGGCACATACTCATAGGATGGCAAATACGGGTTGACTGCCTGTTTGGCTTGGTTCATCTTGCTCTCTCCCCTATCGGGCAGCTTTCGCCGCCCGTATTTTTATTGCATTGTGGTTACACCATCAGGGTCTGCCAGATTGCCGATGCCGGCAGCACCAGCAGCAGTGCCGGGATCATGTTAGCGATGGGGTACTGCTTGATGCCGCTGACCCGCATACCGGCCACAATGGTCAGCACACCGCCGCAGCTGATAAAATCCTGCAGCATTTCGGGCGTGACAAACGGTGCAATGGCCCCGGCCGCAAAGAACAGCGCCAGCATGACCGCCAGCATGGGCAACGCGATCACTGCCACCGCCACGCCTAGCGTAACGGCAAACACTGCAGCGGTGCACAGATCTAACACAGCCTTGGATTGCAGCACGGCGGGGCGCCGCTCATCCCCTCTACCAGCACGCCATAAATGCCAAACCCGCTGGCGCAGAACAGCACCACAACGGTGATGTAACGCTCCATATCAAAGTTGGCTTCATCGTGCGGCAGTTTGCGGGTGACAGCGCCAAACACATGGGTGATGTGCTCTTCCAAATGGAGCAGCTCACCCAACAGAGTACCAAAAATCACGGCAATGACCACGGGGGTCATCTGGTTGGCTTTCACGATGGAGTTAATGCCAATGGCCATAGAATCAAAACCAAGCACCATCGTCAATTTTTCCCGCAGGGCGGGGGTAAAGCGGCTGCCAAGCACAGTGCCCAGCAGCCCGCCGATCAGCACGCAGCTGCAATCCGTCAATACTCCAACCGGCATCATACGTTCTCCAGCTTCTGCAGCAGGTCGTTCACCGTCACGTTGGCAAAACCAGGGATAACCAGTTCAGCCTGGCCCAAAATTTCGGGGCTGCCAATGCCAACGGCTTTCATGCCCGCATTGTGGGCGGCCTGAACACCGGCCACGGCGTCCTCAAATACCACGCAGTATTCGGGGTCGATACCAAGATCTTCGGCACCGGTTACAAATACTTCGGGGTCGGGCTTGGCGTGGCTCACGCGGGTGCCATCCACCACAGCGTCAAACAGTTCGGTAATGCCCAGTCGGTCCAAAATCAGCGGGCTGTTTTTGCTGGCGGAGCCAAGGGCGATCTTGATGCCTGCCGCACGTGCCTGCTTCAAAAAGTTCTCCACACCGGGCAGCAGTTCGCTTTTTTCCAGCTTTTTGATGTACTCCACATACCAGTCGTTCTTGCGCTGGCAGAGGGCCTGCTTTTCATCCTCGGTCATTGTGCGGTTGCCGATCTCCAGGATGATCTCCAAACTGGCCATCCGGCTGACGCCTTTCAGGCGCTCATTGTCCTGCTCGGTAAAGGGAATGTCCAGCTCATCGGCCAGGCGCTTCCAGGCCAGAAAGTGATATTTGGCGGTGTCCACGATGACGCCGTCCAGGTCAAACAAAAATCCGTATTGGCTCATTTGTATCCTCCTGTTGTTGGTTGGGGTCAGTTGTTTACATCCGGCAGGCCGTAAAATTCGTAGGTCTGGCTTTTTCCCGGTGCGCTGGTCAGGTTGGTCACGCAGTATTGCGGGGCTTCCTTTGGCGGCGCTGGGATAATCACGGTAGCGTTCGCGGTCATCACCGCCGGCCCCGGTTTCCGCTTTGGCCAGTACAGCGGCGGCAGCCGCATGACGTTTTTGCAGCGCTTCGGCGGCAGCAAAATCCACTCTGCGGGCGGCAGCTGCGGCAAAGGCGGCGGTTTCGTCCGGCTGGGCATCGGCCAGGTTGGTGGTTTCGTTCGGGTCAGCAATCACATCAAACAGCTGGTTGTGGATTTCGTCCCGGTGGCAGGTGATGAACTTCTGCTGCCCATGGCGGGCCATGCAGCTGTAGGTCCAGCCGCCCTGCGGCAGCTTGTCCACAATTTCACTCCACACGGTGCGGTCAGCATCGGCGGATTCACCGCGCAGCACGGCAACAAGGCTCTGGCCATCGGGTTCCGGCAGCGGATCTGCCCCGGCCCAATCACACACGGTGGGGCCAAGGTCCAGCAGACTGACAGGTGCTGTTATCCGCTGACCAGCCGCCACGCCGCTGCCCGCAAACACCATGGGGATGCGGACGGACTTTTCAAAAAAGGACTTTTTGCCATAAATTCCGTGTTCGCCCACGGTATCGCCGTGGTCGGAAAGATAGCCGAACAGTGCAGGGGTACCGCGGTTTTGGGTGAACACATCAAAGGCGGCGCGCGCACGGCCGATCAGGCCATCCGTGTGCTCCACCAATCCTTTATAGGCAGCCTGGCAGGCCAGCACGATTTCCGCACGGGTGTTGGGTTCCTGCAAATTACGCTGCTGGGCGTTCAGCCAGGGTTCATTCCCCTGCCAGGTGGCGGGCAGCTGGGCGGTTTTCAGGTACTTCAAAAACAGCTCCGGCGGTGCAACATACGGGAAGTGCGGGCCATAGGTGCCCACCACAATGAGCTGCGGTTTGCTGTGGGGCTGGGCAAGGTACTGTTCCAGAGCATCCAGCACCATATCGTCATAACACACAACGGGCGAAGCGCCGCCGCCGACCACATCAATGCACCATTTATAGCCCATCGTCTGGGTATGCACGCCGAAATCCTGTTCCAGCGTTTTTGTGGGCGCACCCATCCGCTGTTGGTAAAATCCGGGGCCACACGGCGGGTAAAGCCGTGGCGCTGGTCGGGGCCGATAAAGTGCATCCGGCCCACCAGCACGGTTTCGTACCCGGCAGCTGCCATCGCATGCAGGAAAGTGGGCGTTGTTTGAGGCAGGGTATCGTTATTGGTAAAAATGCCGGTATGGTGCGGAGCCAGCCCGCTGAGCATGGCCATGCGCGCCGGAACGCAGAGCGGGCAGGGGGTATATGCAGCGTCAAACGCGGTGCCCTGTCCCCGCAGCGCTGCCAAGTTGGGTGTATCCACCGGCATCTGCCCGCCCGCCTGATACTGCGGCGCGTGCTGGTCACTGATAAAAAGTAAAATATCGGGAGACATGAGGGACTCCTTTCGTTGAAGTTAGGAGTTAGGAGGGAGGAGTTAGGAGTTGATTAGGAATGAGGAATTGGAAAGCGAATTAAAAAAAGAATAGAGAATAATGAATAATGGTGGTGGACCGCGACGCGTTTGCGCCGCTCAGGAGATATTAGGTTGGCAGATGTTTGAAAATAGATGAATGACCCATAAGCCGATCCGTAGAGAACGGTCTTGACCGTTTCGAAACGATTGGACCAATGCCATAATGGGATTTGCGGAAAGGCCCAGGGGACGATGACGAGCATCGTCCCCTACAGATCAAGGATTTGGCTTGCGGCATATCCTTCATGTTTCTCCCCGGCGCGATGAGCGCATCGCGCCTTACAAAAGAGTGGCCGTCTGTCCTAATTTTCAACACCGAGCCTTCCCCTAGCCCCAATTCCTAACTTCTCATTCCTAATTCCTAATTAAACTCCTCCCTCCTACTTCCTAACTCCTAACTATCTCACAAATTCCGCTGCCATCTTCAGGCTGTCATCGGCCTGGGGGTACACGCCGCATTTATCCACAAAGGCGTGGCCGACGCTGCAGTAGTTCACCCAGGTAACGGGCACATGGGCGGCGGCAAGGTAATGGGCATAGGTTTTGGCCTGGCTGGTCAGATAGTCGTACTGGGCGGTGATCAACAGCGTGCGCGGCAGGCCGGAAAAATCGCTGTCCCACAGGGGCGAAACGGACGCCATGCGGGAGTTGACACGCTCCGGCAGGTAGTTATCCTCGCTGCGCTTGCCTGCGTTCCAGATGGCCAGGATGCGCGGCACGATCCACTCACTCTGCGCATCATCGTAAATATAATCTTCCAACCCAAAGTGATAGTCCTTCAGGCCGTCGGTTTCCCGCACGCTCAGCGCGGGGTAATACAGCACCTGGCTGTTGACCATGCCAAGGCTGCGGTCACGGTCGCGGTGGGCGCACAGAGCGGCCAGGTTGCCGCCGGCGCTGTCCCCTGCCACAGTGATTCTTGCGGGGTCAATGCCCCTTGTTTCTGCCTGGGCATGCAGGCGGCAGAGCAGCTGCCAGCAATCTTCCAGCGCAGCAGGCCAGCGGTGTTCGGGGGCCAGATGGTATTCCGGTACCGCCACAACAGCGTTGGCCTGCTCGGCCAGATAGCGGCAGAAAGGCAGCACAACCTTGCGGCTGCCGTACTGCCAGCCGCCGCCATGCAGGTACAAAATGCAGGGGCGGCCCTTGGGCGGGGTGGGGGTTTGGGGTTGGCAATAGGTCACATCAAATGGACCAGACGGTCCGGCCATGCTTTCTTCCCACTCTTCTAGTTCGGTGGTGGCAAGTTCTTTGCCCTCGATGTGTTCATTTTGCAGCTGGCGCACCAGCTGAACGTTGCCGCTGCGGATGGCTATGATCTTGGCGTCCGGTTTGCCGTTGGATTCCCGGATCTCCGCCAGAATTTCATCGCTCAGCGCACCAATGCGCCCACCGGGCAGCAGCTTTACAATATGATTCACGCCGTTCTGTTTCCATTGCAGCGCAGGCAGCGGGTGTTCATGGGGACCTCCTTTGGTTAGGTAGGAGTTAGGAGGGAGGAGTTAGGAGTTGGTGACGGGACAAAGCCGTGCGTCGGGAGAATTAGGAATTTGTAATGAGGAATTAAAAATTGGTGGGGCAGCATGTGTGATAGACATTGATTGCACATTATAAAATGTTCTGTAGGGAACGGTCTTGGCCGTTCCGGGGCGGTGGAATAAATGGCGTGATTGAATTTGTGGCAAGGTCCGTCCGGGGCGTCGGGGACGCCGCGGTCCACCACAATTATTCTTTCTGATTTATTCATGATTCTTTTCCGGCACCGGGGTCCTCTCCCTGCCCCAATTCCTAACTGCTCATTCCTAATTTCTAATTGAAAAAACTCCTAACTCCTAACTCCTACTTCCTAACTAATTTACAGGTGTGCGTCCCACTTGCCGCAGAAGGCATCCACGGGGCTGTGGCCCTTGAAGGTGCTGCGGCCGGTGAGTTTTTCTATCAACTGGTGCAGGCAGTGGTCGTTATTGCTGTAGCAGTTGATATAAGTCTTGACGCGCGGGAAATCCTGCAAATGGTAGGGGTTTTCCAGCGAGACAAACACAGTGGGAATATCATTCATATAATGCCCGCAGTCCGCGCCCATGGGCTGCTTCCATTCAATGCGCACCACGGTCTGGTTGCTCTTAGTGGAAAGGTTCGCCACATATAAAATCAGGTCGTAATTGTTCACGACTTCTTCGTACTTGGTGGTAAAGCCTTCACCATAAGGCTGGGGCACAAAATCGTCGATCTCAAAGCCTTCTTTTTCCAGCATGGCGCGCAGCTTGGCGCAGGCCGGGGCAACCTTATAGTTGCCCTCACCGCCCGCTGCGGGCTCGATGGTATAGAACAGGATCTTCTTGTAGCGTTCCGGGGTGATGGGCAGCACACCAGGCTGCTCTTTAACCAGAGTGATGGCCTTGTCGGCACATTCCTCGGCCCACTGCTGGTGCTTGGCGCAGCCGATAATGGTTTTGGCTTTTTCAACATCCAGCTCCGGAGCGCCGCGGTGCAGGCCTAGGGCAGCCTTGGTGGCCAGGATGCGGGTCACAGCTTCATCCAGGCGTTCGGGGGTGATGATGCCATCCTTGATGCCCTGCAGCATAAAGCCATAGTCTTCTTCCAGGTTGCGGGCAAACAGGAACATATCGGCACCGCGGGCAATGCTTTCGGGCACAGCGCGGCGGCGGCTCATGGCCAGGGTGTAGCCCGCCATCGTGGTGGCGTCGGTGCAGATCAGGCCGTTGAAGCCCAGTTCCCCGCGCAGCAGGCCCTGCATCAGCTCAGGGCTGAGGGTACCGGGCATGATGTCCTCATCCCGGATGCCCGGGTTCAGGCGCCGCGTCCAGGCGGGTTGCATGATGTGGCCCACCATGGCCGTGAGGGCACCGGCTTCAATACCAGCTTTGTAGGCTGCGCCATAGGTGTTCATCCAGGGATCACAGTCCATGTCGTTGATGGAGGTGACCAGATGCTGGTCGCGCTCGTCCTGGCCGTCGCCCGGGAAATGCTTGATGGACGCGGCCAGGCCCATCTTCTGCACTTCTTCCACATAAGCACGGCCCATGCGGCGCACCCGCTCCGGGTCGCTGCCAAAGGTACGGGTGTTGGTGATGGGGTTGCGGTAGTTCGTGTCAATATCAATAATGGGAGCAAAAGCCCAGTTTGCGCCAACGGCGCTGGCTTCGGCGGCACAGGCATGGGCCATCTTGGTGGCCATGCCGATATCATCCGTTGCGGCAATTTCCATCGGTGCACCGACCAGCGTACCCTCGGTCACAATGCCGTTGCCGCCTTTTTCCAAGTTGGCGGCGATCAATGGTGGCACCTTGCTGCGGCTATAAATGTTCTGGGTGGCGGCGATGGCGCGCTCGGTGGGCACCACTCGGTACATACATCCGCCCGGTTTGAGGATATTGAACACATACTCAAACTCCTCGGGCTTACATTCCTTGAACAGTACACAGAACAGCTGGCCAGCCTTTTCTTCGGTGGTCATGCCGGCCAGGGTAGTGTTCACCCATTCAATATCTTCCGGTTTGAGGTAAAATGGTTTCGCAGCCAGGTCGATCATAATTCTCTCCCTCTCTCAAATAGTATCGTCATCGTTCACAAACAGTTCGGTCAGGGGGTCGGTGGGCAGGCCGTCTTTTTCGTGCTTACGCTTACCGAAGTAGGCGAACGCGCCCACGCACGCCCCGCCGGCCAACAGGCCCAGCACGGGCAGAATTGCTTGGAGTACAGTCATTTATTCCGCCTTCTTCCGGTACTGCTTCAGGCCGTAACGGCTGTACATTTCTTCGGGGGCATCGTTCTCTTCAAACGCAGCGGTCATGGCGGTCAGCAGACGGTCAGACTGTTCAGCATCCTCTAACACATGCTCCTGATGGGGGTCGTTCTGCAGATCAAAAAGCATATCGCCGCCTTTCAGGGTGTGCAGGAAACGCGGGTTGGGCCGTGCCTCGATCTTCATCACCGGGGTCCCCTTGGTGTAGCTGAAGCCCGGTGCCATGGTGGCGGTGCGCATCTCTTCCACGCTGAACATGGCGCGCATGTGGGTGGGCATCTGGGTGTATTCGTAGGTCTTTTCGTCAAAGTCCTTCACATCGCGCAGCAGGGTGTAGCGGCCATCGGTAATGCCAACGGGCATGCTGTGGTAGCCAAACAGCGCGTATTCCCGCACGGGGGTATCATCGGCCAGGGTCTGGGTCAGCGGGCGGCCCAGCATGTCGGCGGGGATTTCAATTCCAAAGTAATCCAGCACGGTGGGGGCCAAATCAATGGTCTGCACCAGCGCGGGGCTGTGTACGCCCTTGCGGCCGGAACGCGGATCCCAGATGAACAGCGGCGTGTGGACCAGTTCCTCATAGTTGGGGCGCCGCCCTTGCCCCAGTAGCCGTGCTCACTGAGGAAGAAGCCGTGGTCAGTGTTGACGATGAGCATGGTATCTTTCCATAGATCCAGCTCATCCATCAAATCCAGCACGCGGCCCAGCTGGCGGTCACAGAAGCGGACGGAGGCTTCATACTTGGTGCGCATTGCCTCGACCTCTTCGGGGCCTTCAGTCACATCTGCATACGGCGGCCAATCGGGCTGGGTAGCACAGTCGGGGTCAAAGTGGGAGGTTGGAGAAGTAAACGGTTCGTGCGGGTCAAACGTTTCGATCTGCAGGAACCAGTTATCGTACCGGCCATTGCGGTTGAGAAAGTCGATGCCGTCCTCAAACGTCTTGCTCATCGGGAAGTCCTCTTCACTATGCAGGCGCTCGCGGTTGTGCATGTTCTGCCAGCCGCCATGGCGGCGCATTTCACGCAGCGTGCCGGTTGCTCCTTCAGGGCTGAGCTGGTTGGGTGCAAACTCGGTGGGGGTGGGGGCCAGATCGGCCACCCAGTTATCACTTTCCTGGCCACGGTAGCAGCTCCAGCTGGAATAACGGCTGTGGTAGGTGCAGCCGCCATCCTCGACATAATGGTAATGGTCGGTAGCAAGGCGGCTGTGGATGCCGTGCTTTTTCAGGATTTCCGGCATGGAATCATCATACGGTTCCATGGGGCCCCAGCTGCGGTGCAGGAAGTTATAGCGGCCGGTGTGCAGCTCTCTGCGGGCAGGCATGCAGGGCAGACTGCCCACATAGCTTTTGTCAAAGCAGACGGTATGGGCTGCCAGACGCTCAAAGTTGGGGGCCGGGATGGGGCCGCCGTACACGCTCAGCAGATCCCGGCGCAGGGAGTCATACATGACCATCAATGCTTTCATGGTTGGTTCTCCTTATCTATTACAGATCAATGGCGGAAGCTGTAGGGACGCATGCGGTTCAGCACTTCCGGGTGTTCGTTGATGACGTTGTGCAACTCCTGGGGGTCGGTTTCCAGGTCATACAGCTCATCAGTGTCGTTATAGCTGCGGATCCACTTGTAGCGGCCGTCAAACAGCATGGTGCAATTGTGCAGTTCGCTGCGCTGCACGGGGCGCAGGGGTTCGGTGCTGCCGTTCAGCACCGGCACCAGGGAAACCGCGTCCATCTCGCGGCGGTTCCAATCCGCACCGGCCAGTTCCAGACAGGTGGGAGCCAGGTCCATCAATTCAGCCAGGGCATCACTGTCCCGCCGCTGGGTCATACCCGGCAGGTGAACCAACAGGGGGATGCGCAGGCAGCCTTCGTACATGCAGCTCTTTTCCAACAGGCCGTGGTCGCCCAGCAGCTCGCCGTGGTCGGCGCAGAAGATGACGATCGTATCATCCTTATGGCCGGAGGTTTCCAGCCAGTCCAGCAGTTTGCCGATCCACCGGTCGATGACCCGCACGCTGCCGGCGTAGCAACGTTTGACCTGCTGCAGATCAGCCTGGGTCATGCCGCCGGTCTGCTGGGCCGCGCGCCGGCGGATCCAGGCGGGCTTGCCTTCCATATCATTGGGGATGGGATCCGGCCACAGGGTATCGCCCACAGCGTCATAATCCTCCTTCGGGGGATCCCAGGGGTTGTGCGGCCCGGCAAAGCTGACGGTCAGGTGCCAAGAGCCAAGGGCACCGGTGTTATCGTGTTCGTTCAGCCATTCCAGGGATTTTTCACCAATGAAGGTATCCAGGAACACCTCATCCGGCAGCACGCTGGGCTGGGCGTAATAGCGGGGCTTCTGGCGCATATAGCTGCGGTAATCTTTTTCCAGGGTGCGCATCAGCTCCGGGTCTTTATCCATCAGGTATTTCTGATAGGGACCCATGGGATAGATGCTGCCGTCCGGGTTGGTACCGTACCAGGCGCTGTTCATTTTGCCCTCGGTCTCCACCGGGTCGGTAAAGCCGTAATGGTACATGCTGGGCAGGTCGCCCTTTACGCCGCAGTATGTATCGCGCTTATGCAGGTCAGTCTTGCCCACAATGCCAACACGGTAGCCGCTGTCCCGCAGGGCCTGATAGAAAGTAGGCTGCTCCGGCGGCAGCACCGCATCATGGATGGGCACGCCGCAGCGGCTGGGATAACGCCCCGTTGCCAGTGATGCCCGGCTGGGCGTGCAGAGCGGGCTGGTGCAGGATGCACGGGTAAACAGCACGCTTTCGTCCATCAGGCGGCACAGGTTAGGGGTCTGGATGCCATCCCCCATCCCCTCCAGCGTTGCCGTGCGGATCTGGTCGGCCATTAGAAATAAAAAATTGTAATGTTTCATAAAGCACCTCTGGGGGTAGGCAGGAGTTTGTTTCAATGAGAAATTAGAAATTTGAGGTTGTTTTTGGAGGTTGTCTTGTCCCGCCTTAAATTACTCATTGCTAATTTCTAATTCCTAATTTTCTTTCCCTCCTACTTCCTCCCTCCTAACTAAAAAATGAGGCGCGGGCCTTTTTTTTGACCCGCGCCGCTGATGTTTGGTTATGCCGCAACGGCGCGCTGTGCGCGGGTCTTACGAGCCAATGCGATGCGTGCATGCTTTGCTTTGATGTGGTCGAACTTGTCTTCGTTCATACGGTAGATCATAAAAATCAGCCATACGCTGTACTTGATGCAGGTCTGCATGTAGTCGCTGACGCCGATGGCGGTGAACTTTGCCAGGCCAAGGATCAGGAACTGTACGCTCAGCGAACCAGCCAGAATACCGATGACCGGGTTCGACTTTTTAGCCAGCCACACGCCCACTGCCATGGGGAACATGTTGGCAAATACCGTGCTGTTGGAGTTCATACCCAGCACGGGGACCAGGCTGCTCTTGTAAGCGGTGTCAAACACACCGGCGATGGCAACCAGCGCACCGGCTGCAACGTAGCACAGGAAAGCGTTCTTGTAGATATTGATGCCGGCATCGTGGGCCAGCTTCTGGTTGCCCTGGATGGCGCGGCGGTTGTAACCAAAGCCGCTGTACTGGAACAGGTAGGTCATAACCAGCATGACCAGCAGGGTAACAACGATGATGAAGCCCCAGTTGGACAGGATGGAAACGCCCGGCTTACCAAACAGGTTCAGGCCCTGCTGGTTGTACATGCTGAAAGAGATGCACTCGTAAACCAGCGAGATGCCAAGGCCGAGAACCATGGGCAGGATGCGCATGTTGATGAACAGGAAGCCAACGAAACCGCCGGCCAGCATGCCGAATACCATGCTGAACACCAGAACGCCAACACCGCCAAGGTTCAGGGACAGCGCGATGTTACCGCCGATGATACAGGCCAGGTACATCTGGGAGCCGGTGGAGGTATCCATACGGCCAACGGGAAGGTTGCAGTTCAGGCCCAGCGCAAAGCAGAAGGACGTGACCAGGTTGCGCATCAGGGTGGTGTAGTCTACCGTGGAATTCAGGGTGTGCACGCCGCAGAAGGCGAGGTTCAGCAGCTCCATGATAAGCCACACCGCTGCCGGAATTGCCACAGTAAATGCAGCGTTCATGAGCAGAACGTGTTTTTTCTTAAAGGATTGCCAGTTGCTCATTGTTTTTCTCTCCTTATCCGTTCAGGCGTGCCGCCGCAGACCTTTTGCGGGGATCAGCCCATCATCTCTTTAATCTTTTCATAGCTCAGGCTCTGCATGATGGCATTGATGTCATCAGAGGTAACGTCGGGGTTGACGGTAACGAGCATCTGATCAACGAAGTCCTTGTTGGCAATCCAGTTGCCGGTTTCTTTTGCATCCCAGCCGGACATTTCAGTCAGCTGCTCAGCGCTGGTGATGGGGATGAAGTTGAAGGTGAAGTAAACGGGCAGGCCGTCTTCGCCGCGGCAGGCGCGGCACTCCGCACCGGAAACCAGTGCGTTGTAGGTAGCGGCAAACATAGCTGCGGTCTGGGTAGAAACAGCCTTGATAGCAACCAGGTCAACGCTGGAGTTGCCGGAAGAGTCTTTGGTGTTGAATGCGGTTTCCAAGGTGGTGCCCAGGGCGCCGACGCTGGCGACCTTGATGTTGATGCCGAAGCTCTTTTCCACTTCGTCAACCACAGTAGCACTCTGATTGTAGGTCTGGCCGGAGCTCAGGAACATCTTGTAGTTGCCGGTCTGCAGCAGGGTGGAGATGCCGGGCAGCCAGGTATCCTTGTTGGGGAACCAGGGTACAGGGTGATCAGGATGTTTTTATCGTTCTCAACATTGGTGGTTTCGCTGGAAGCGATCAGGTCATCGATGCTCTTGGTATAGGTGATGCCGTACTTCTGCTGCAGACCTTCCAGGATAGCGCGGGTGATCTCAACGTGCTGGGTGTTGCCCTGGGCAGCCAGGCTGGTGGAGATCAGGAAGCCTTCGCTGCCGTCCTCGCTGGCATTCTCCTCCAGCCAGTCTCCAAACAGGGAACCGATCTGAGCGTTGTTAGCGCCGATGCAACCTGCAAAGTTGGTATAATCAGTTGTGAGCAGCTCCGGATGCTGGGTGTAGTTGCCGTTGATGGTGTAAACCAGGCCGTTATCCATGCAGAGCTGAGCCATCTGACCGGAGGCAGACTTCATATCGATGATGGCGTCTGCGCCGGAGTCGATGCAGTTTTCAATAAAGGTCTTGGTGGCTGCATCGTCCTTCAGGGTCTCGGAGAAGATGAACTTGACGTTATAAGTGGGGGCGATGAAATCTTCAAGGTAAGCGCGGCGGGTGGTAACTTCGTCGTTGGCCTGGGCTTCGGCAATGCCGATGACATACTGCTTGGTAGCAGCCGGTGCAGCGGAGTCGGAAGCAGTGGAGGCTGCAGTGCTGTCACTGCCGGTAGAGGCAGCGGTGGAAGCTGCCGTAGAGGAAGCAGAGCTGCCGCAGGCGGTCAGCATGCCGCCTACCAGCATCAGCGAAAGCGCGGACTGGAACAGTTTGTTCTTTTTTCATGGTGTTTTCTCCTTTGAATTTGTTTTTCATGTGTGTTCAAGGGTGCCAGGCACCCGATATACAATTTTGCAGTGGGGAATCAGAACTGCACGCGGGAAGGCAGCAGATTCTGGCGTTCGCTGTTCATCCAGACCAGCAGCAGGAAGATCACGCCGCGGATGCCCTGGATGAATGCGCTGGAAACACCGACCATCAGCAGGCCCTTGTTCAGGGCTGCAACGGTCAAAGCGCCCAGCAGGCCAGCGTAAGCATTGGAGCGGGAACCGCCGAAGATGGACATGCCGCCCAGAACGGTTGCCAGCATAACATCCATGCCAAGGCCACTGCCAGTCTCAACGCTGACTGCGGAAACATTGATCACACTGAACACGGCGGCCAGGCCAACGCCAACGCCGGTCATCAGGAAACTGATGTAGGTTGCGCGAGAGTTGGAGATGCCGGTCTGTGCGGCGCAGTTTTCGTTGCCGCCCAGGAACCGCAACTCACGGCCAACACGGGTAAAGTGGTAAATGACCACGCAGAAGATAAAGTACCCGAAGAATGCAACGTAACGGAAGCCGCCGTCTTCCAGCATAGCGGCAACGCTCATATCAAGGTCGATCTTGCCGCTGCCGCCGATCAGCAGGGTGCTGATTGCGCCGTAAATCTGGGTAACCACGATGGCAACGGTGATGGTTTTGATGTTGCACACAACGGACATCGTGCAGTTGAACGCCATCAGGCCCAGGGCCACGGCCACCGTTGCCAAAATCATGACAACAACGGACTGTGTTACGCTATAAGCCTTAACGCCCAGTGTGGCGGCAAGGCCAAGCACCGCACCGATGGAGATATCCAGGTTGCCGTTGGAGTAGATAAAGGCAACGCCCGTTGCGCAGGTACCAATGATGATGGCCTGGCTCAGGATGCCTTTCATGACGGAGAGTTTGAAGAACCGTCCCGCCGTTGCAACGCCGAAGATCAGGATCATGACCGCCAGCATTACAATGGGGAACAGCATGAGGAAGTAGCGGTTATCCCGGATGATGTTGAGTTTGTCTTTCCAGGAAAGGTGCAGATCCTCTTTGGTCATTTTGGTCTGTTTTGTTGCTTCCATGGCTGCTGCCTCCTTCCGTTAAATCATCCGCTCGATCAGTTCGCGGTCATTGTAGCCGTCCTTGCGGTAAAACTCGCCGGAAACGGCACCGTCGCGCATGATCAGCAGGCGGTCGCACATGCCCATCAGTTCGGGCAGCTCTTCAGAAATCATGATGATAGATTTGCCCTGCTTCTTCATATCGTAAATCAGCTGATACATAGCGGCTTTAACGCCGATGTCAACGCCGCGGGTGGGGCAGTCCAGAATCAGAACGTCTGCATCGTCAGCGCACCATTTGCCGAAGACGACTTTCTGCTTGTTGCCGCCGGAAAGTGCGCGCACCGGCTGGTAAGCATTCTGGCACTTGATCTGCAGCGCCTTGATCTGCTTGTCCACGTAGGCTTTTTCTTTCCAGGGCAGGATGAAGGGGCCGATGTTGTTTTTGTCATAACCGGTAGAGGCGATATTGGCAAAAATCGAAGCGTTCAGTTCCAAGCTTTCGGTGTCGCGGTTCTTAGAAACGTAACCCATGCTGTTGCGGAAAGCAACCTGTGCGTTCTTGATCTTCACGCCGGTCTTGGGCAGCACCACTTCGCCGTCTACGATCTCGTCCAGGCCGTACAGTGCCCGGCCCAAGGTGTGCATGCCACAGTCAGACAGACCACCGATGCCCAAGATCTCCTGCTTGTGCAGCTCCAAATCGAAGCAGAGCAGACTTTCCATAGTGGTGATGCAGTCGGCTTTCAGCACAACTTCATCACTGTAGCCATCATTGTCCACGCGGTAGTAGTGGCCCTTGATCTCGCGACCCACCATCTTCTGCTTGATATCGTCGGGATCAAAGTTTTCTTTTTTCAATGTTGTCAATGATCACGCCGTCGCGCAGAACCGTCAGGGTGCTGCATTGTTCCATCATTTCGTTGAGGTCATGGCTGATGATCATCACGGCCTTGCCGGCATCGGCCATCTCGTGCATGATGCGGTAGATGATGTCACGGCCGCTCTGGGAAAGTGCGGTGGTGGTTTCATCCACGATCAGCAGTTCGGGGTCGTTGTACATGCACTTGGCGATCTCGATGAGCTTGCGTTCCTGCATGTCATAGTGGCGGGCAGGCAGCGCAGGGTTGATGTTGGTTACGCCGATCTTTTCTAGTGCCTTGCGGGCTTCAGAGATCATGGCCACCTTGTTGATGATGGGGCCCTTTTTTGAACTTATCATAGTTGCCAAGGAAAATATTCTCAGCTACTGAGATGTTTGCAATCGTGCCTGCCTCCTGCACGATCATGCCGATACCGGCTTTCTGCGCTTCCAGCATGGTAGCGGGTTTCCACGGTTTACCCTTGTAGAACATCTCGCCGCTGCTGGCCGGCTGCACACCTGCAATGATGGAAGATACTGTTGATTTACCAGAACCGTTCTCACCGATCAGGCCGCGAATTTCACCGGTTTTGACAACAAAATCCACATGGGACAGTGCGATCGTCACGCCGAAGTTTTTGCAAAGGTCTTTTACTTCGACCAAGGTCTCACCTTTCTGTGTCATACCGTCCTCCTCCTTTTCAGAGCTTCCTTTTATCCGGCGTCCCTTACGCCGTTCTTTGTATATATTATAAAAAAAATCCCGATACCCCCTCCACCAATTTTGCGAGCGGTAATATCGAAAATGCGACATGATACGTTATCGGTTTTTTGATATAGCGAAAAAGAGAAAACAGTTAGGAGGGAGAAGTTGGACGTGTAGAAGTATACGCGGCAGAATTTGAGCATAAGGATATATAATATATAAAATAGGTAGGCACTGGGTTTTAGCTCTTGTTATAAGTGGGCACCGTTTTCCCTTTCTACTACCCGTGTATTGAATCGTAACAAACCTAATATCTCCGAGCGGCGCTCCGCGCCGCGATCCACCGCTTAATTGCTCATTGCTAATTCGTCCAGCACCAACCTTGTGGTGCCTCAAAACTCCTAACTCCTCCCTCCTAACTCCTAACTAAACTTCCCTCTTCCCTTTCTGCCCGCAATTTGCTATAGTTAAATCAGCCCCAAAGCAAATTTATTCGGGAGGAAACTGCCTTGATTTACAAAAAAGCAATACGGCCACCCATTTGATACCGAAAGCGTGGTGGGTTCTTTTGTACCCGCGATGGAAACGATTCCATATCTCACCAGGGAACCGGACGGCTTCTCTTATGCCATGGACCCGCAGGATATCCTGTATGGTCTGGGTGAAAACATCCGCGGCATCAACAAGCGCGGCTGGGTGTACGAGAGCAAATGCAGCGATGACCCCAACCATACCGAAACCAAATCCTCACTGTACGGCGCTTACAACTTCATGATCGTGTCCGGCAAAGCCACTTTTGGCTTTTTTATCGACTATCCCGGCAAGGTCACCTTTGACTGCGGCTACACCGATCTGGACACCCTGCGGGTGACAGTGGCCGAAGAAAATTACGACCTTTACATCATTGAGGGTGAAAGCCCGACCGATATTGTGCACCAGTTCCGCCAGCTGGTAGGGCGCAGCTACATCCCGCCCAAATGGGCCTTTGGTGCCACCCAGAGCCGCTGGAGCTACATGAACGAGGACGAGGTGCGCGAGGTTGTGGCCAACTACCGCACCAACAACATGCCGCTGGACGCCGTGGTGCTGGATATTGACTACATGGAGCGCTACAAGGACTTTACGGTGGATGAGCAGCGCTTTCCCCATTTTGCAGATTTTGCCGCCGAGATGAAAGCCCAGGGCATCCGCCTTGTGCCCATCATTGATGCGGGTGTTAAAATTGAGGACGGGTACGATGTATATGAAGAGGGCGTGAAGAACGGTTACTTCTGCACCAATCAGGATGGCACCCCCTTTGTGGCCGGTGTGTGGCCGGGCCGGGTGCATTTCCCTGATATGCTCAACCCCGAAGCCCGCGCCTGGTTTGGCAGCAAGTACAAGTTCCTGCTGAACCAGGGCATTGAGGGGTTCTGGAACGATATGAACGAACCTGCCATCTTCTACTCCGAAGAAACGCTGAAAAAGACCTTTGCCAAAATTGACGAGTACCGCACCCAGAACCTGGATATTTCCAGCTTTTTTGCGTTCAAGAATCTTGTGGCCGGGCTTTCCAACAACGAAAATGACTACAAGCTGTTCTATCACAACACCAAACAGGGCCGCATGCGGCACGATAAAGTGCATAATATCTTCGGCTACAACATGACCCGTGCTGCGGGTGAAGCCTTTGAGCAGCTGGAGCCGGATAAGCGCATTTTAATGTACTCCCGCTCGGCCTGCATCGGTATGCACCGGTATGGCGGTATCTGGACCGGCGATAACCAGTCCTGGTGGAGCCACATTCTGCTCAGCCTGCACATGATGCCCTCCCCGAACATGTGCGGTTTCCTGTACGAAGGCCCCGACATTGGCGGCTTTGGCAGCAACACCACCGAGGACCTTGTGCTGCGCTGGTACGGCGTGGGCATCTTCTCTCCCCTGCTGCGCAACCACTCCGCCGCCGGTACCCGCAAACAGGAACCTTACCGCTTTAAGAACAAGGCTGCCTTTGCCGGTATTCTGCAGCTGCGCTACCTGCTGCTGCCCTATATTTACAGCGAGTACATGAAAGCTGCCCTGCGCGACGGTATGTACTGTATGCCGCTGGCCTTTGCTTTCCCGGACGATGACTTCGCCCGCCAGGTGGAGGATGAAGTGATGATCGGTGAAAGCCTGCTGATTGCCCCCGTTTACGAGCAGAACGCCCGCGGCCGGTATGTCTACCTGCCGGAAGAGATGCTGCAGGTGCGGGTAAAGTGCAGTGAGAACGACCGCATGGAAACCACCGTTCTGCCCGCTGGTCATCATTACATCCCGGTGGAGCTGGACGAAGTGGTGTTCTTTGTGCGCAAGGGGCATATCCTGCCCATCGCCAAGGGCGGCGAGCCTATCCAGAACGTGGCCAGCGTGAATTTTGCGGATCTTCGCCTGTTCGCCCATGCCCCCGATGGTGCCGCCTATGAGTATTACACTGATGACGGCGAAACGAAAGATTACGATAAGCCGGAGCATTTTGTACATATCACGCTGGACGCGGATGGAAACGCGGAGAGCGATTGCGCTGATGTCAAGGTTGAAAAAAGCGTGAATTCAATTAGTAATTAGGAATGAGCAATTAGAAATTTAATACAGGGCAGAGTCCGGTGCGTGATACACCGGACCCTGCCTTTTTTGAAATAGGAATTGTGGTGGACTGCGGCGCGATCCATCACTTTCATTTAAGGCAATACCGCATAATTCTAAGTGCCGATACGGCGAGCGAGGTGCGGCAGATGCCAAGCCAAAAGCGCAGATAATACTGGATCCTGCAAAGGTGAGCGCCGCCAGTGGCGGAAACAGCGAACCGAAGCAGGGGCAGCGGTCGCAGAGTGCGAGGGGCTTTTGCCCCCGAAGCACGATGCGGGTACCGCAACCCGACATTATCGAGCATTTTGGCAACGCAGATGCCGTGCCGCAGCTGCCGGAGCGGTGCTTAAGCCGCAAGGCGGGAATTGTGCGGTGTTGCCTTAATTTCTAATTTCTCACTGCGAATTCCTAATCACCCCACGCTCCAACTTTTTGCCCATTTTTCTTCAATTTTTTTTCACTTTTTTCGTGACATTTTCCTTTATTTGGTGTATACTGATAGCAAAAATACGGCAAAAAAAGCAAATTTTGCGGTTTTGCACGCATCAATGTTACGGACCAAAACAAACGGAGGTTTCAATCCATGTATTATGAAGACAACCGCGTAAAAGACTTGAAAGTTGCCTACATCGGCGGTGGTTCCCGTGGGTGGGCGTGGGGGTTCATGATGGACCTTGCCGCGGATGCCCAGATGGAAGGCACCGTGGCGCTGTATGATATCGACCACGAAGCAGCCGAGCACAACGAGATCATCGGCAACAAGATCTCTGCCCACCCGGATGCGGTTTCACACTGGAAGTATACTGTGGCGGATACGCTGCAGCAGGCCCTGACCGGCGCGGATTTTGTCGTCATCTCCATCCTGCCCGGCACCTTTGACGAGATGGAAAGCGACGTCCACGCGCCGGAAGCTTACGGCATCTATCAGTCGGTGGGCGATACCGTAGGTGCAGGCGGTTTCATGCGCGCCATGCGCACCATCCCCATGTATGTCACCATCGCTGAAGCGATCCGCGATTACAGTCCCAATGCCTGGGTCATCAACTACACCAACCCGATGACCCTCTGCGTGCGTACCCTGTACCATGTGTTCCCCAAGATCAAGGCGTTCGGCTGCTGCCACGAGGTGTTCGGCACCCAGACGCTGCTGACCCACATTCTGGATGAGGAACTGGGCCTGAAAGATGTTGCCCGCCAGGATATCAAGGTCAACGTCAAGGGCATCAACCACTTTACTTGGTTCGATAAGGCTACTTACAAAGGCATGGACCTCTTCCCCATTTACCGCAAATTTGCCGAAGAGCACTATGAATCCGGTTATGAGTACGGCGACACGAATTGGATGAACAGTTCCTTTGCCTGCGCCAACCGCGTTAAATTTGATTTGTTCCTGCGCTATGGCTGCATTGCCGCCGCGGGCGACCGCCATCTGGCAGAGTTTATGCCGGGCAAGACTTATCTGGAAAGCCCCGAAGCCGTGCGCGAATGGAAGTTTGGCCTGACCACCGTGGCGTGGCGCAAAAATGAGCTGCAGGAGCGCCTGGCCCGCAGCCGCCGCCTGCGCACCGGTGAAGAGCCGATCGAGATCAAGCCCGATGGCGAGGAAGGCCACCTGCTGATGAAAGCCCTGCTCGGTCTGGGCGACCTGGTCAGCAACGTGAACATTCCCAACCACGGTGCCATTGCCAACCTGCCGTGGGATGCCGTGGTGGAAGTGAACGCGCTGTTCAGCCGCCAGGGCGTGCAGTCCGTGAACGCCGGCCCGCTGCCCGCCAATATTCTGCCGCTGGTAGCCCGCCATATTTACAATCAGGAAAACACCCTGACCACCGCCCTGACCTGTGACCGTACCCTTGGCCTGACCACCTTTATGAACGACCCGCAGGTGACCCTGAACTGGAACCAGGGCAAAGAACTGTTTGACACCATGCTGCACAATACCCGCGCATACCTGCCGAAAGAATGGAACGCGTGATGTAGTTAGGAGTTTTGCGGCGGGGCGAAAGCACGGCAACCTAGGGTGTATCTGAAAAGTCAAAAATTTAGTCTATTTCTACAAACACGGCCGGATTTTGCGTTAAAAAGCCTTAAATTCTGCTTGTGTTTGCGAAATATCCGTCATTTTCTTTGTTTTTGATACACCTTAAGGAGGAAAACGCATGGAACTTAAAAAGGCAGCCACTGTCGGCACGCTGGAATACGGACCCGCTGCGTTTGAAAAACTGACCGCTGAACGGGAAGACGCTGTCCCGATGGCCCACCTGTTTAATATGGATTATTGATTTTGGCGAGATTGTTCTTTTGTAATGTCCTGTACGGCTGGCATCAATCTGTTCAAAAGGTCCAAGAGTTACCAACAGAATAACCATATAAACACAAAATGCGAACCACGTTGTACGAAGTGGTTCGCATTTTGTTATCGTAATGTATATTTTATTTCGGCAGCTGAATTTCCGGCATCAGTTCATCGGATACGATCTGCAGCATTTCTTCCAGCTTGGCCAGGTCATCGGGGCTGAACCGCTGTTTGGCACGCTCCATGACCAGATGCAGGTAAGAATAGCTGATGTTATAGTAATCAATGTACTTTTGGGTCGGCCGCAGGCGGTATTCCCGCTTATCGGTGGTGGATTGGATGCGCTCCACATAGCCTTTTTGACCAGGGAGTTGATCTTATAAGCTGCGTTGGGGGTGGAAAGATTCATCATGTGGCTGAACTGCGCAATCGTGGGTTCCCCAGTGCCATGATGACTTCCATGCAGAAAGATTCTACCGTCGTCAGCGTGGCTTCACGGTCTTCAAAACGGTTGAAGATCTGTTTATAAAAATGCAGCTTGAATTTTGTGTATACCTGCCCAAATGTCTGATCCAGCATGGCGAGAATCCCCCTGTAGGTTAATGAATTTATTATAGCACAATCCACCATGCAAAACCAGCCCTCAGGCATCCGTGATAACAAATGTCAGCTCGGCGTTGGCCGCGCGCACACCATCCACCCAGGCGGTGGCTTTGCCGATGCCCACCGGGCCATGCTGCTCTACCAGTTCACATTCCAAAGTCAGTACATCGCCGGGCACAACCTGGCGGCGGAAACGGTCATTTTTACCCCCCCAAACAGGGCAATCTTTCCACGGTTTTCCGGCAGGCTCAATGCGGCCACCGCGCCGGTTTGGGCAAGGGCTTCCAGAATCAATACCCCCGGCATAACCGGATGGCCGGGGAAATGTCCCTGAAAAACGACTCTGTGCGGGTCACGCACTTGATTCCGCGCGCCCACTGGCCGGGGGTATAGTCAAGAATCTTATCCACCAGAGCAAACGGGTAACGGTGCGGCAGGATCTTTTCGATTTCCGCCGCCGTCAGGGTCCGGGGCGGTTCATTGGGTGTATAGTTCATCCTCATCCCTCCCAACGCTTGAACACCACACAGGCGTTGTGGCCGCCGAAGCCCAGGCTGTCGCTCATGGCATAATCCACCTGTAACGCGCGGCCCTGGTTGGGAATATAGTCGAGATCCAGTTCCGGGTCCGGCTCCTGCAGGTTGACGGTAGCGGGCAAAAGGCATCGTGCAGGGCCAGCACGGTAAACACGCCCTCTACCCCGCCGGCGCCGCCTAGCAGGTGGCCGGTCATCGACTTGGTCGAGGATACGGCCAGCTCATACGCGTGGCTGCCAAAAACCGACTTGATGGCCGCGGTCTCACAGCTGTCATTCAGATGCGTGGAAGTTCCATGGGCATTGATGTAGCCAATCTGTTCCGGCTCCACTCCGCCATCAGCCAATGCCAGCCGCATACAGGACGCGCCGCCTGCACCGCCCGGTGCCGGAGCGGTAAAATGGTAAGCATCGCAGTTAGCGCCATAGCCCACAACCTCGGCGTAAATCTTAGCGCCACGCTCTTTAGCGGTCTCCAGTTCTTCCAACAGCAGCACACCGCTGCCCTCGCCCATCACAAAAAACCGCTGCGCCGGGCATCAAAGGGGATCGAGGCCCGGGCCGGGTCGTCTGCGGTGCAGAGGGCTTTCATGCTGGCGAAGCCGCCCACCCCCAACGGGCTGATGCAGCTTTCGCTGCCGCCGCAGAGCATACGGTCCTCGTATCCATCGCGGATACGGTGGAACGCATCCCCAATCGCATTGGTACCGCCTGCGCAGGCAGTGGTGGGGCAGCTGCACATACCCTGCAGGCCAAAGCGGATGGCCACCTGCCCCGCCGCCATATTGCCGATGGACATGGGGAGAAAGTAGGGGCTGACCTTTTCAAAGCCCCGCTGCTGGCCGCGGGTGTGTTCTTCCTCGATCGTGGGCAGACCACCGATCCCGCTGGACAGGATCACGCCGAACCGTGTGTGGTCGATATTTTCCAGTGCAATGCCGCTGTCGTGGATGGCTTCGTCAGCGGCGGCCACGGCAAACTGGGTAAACCGCGCCATTTTGCGGGCTTCGCGCCGGTCAATACGTTCGGCAGGGTCAAAATCTTTGACTTCTGCGGCCAGTTTCACCTTAAAATCCGTTGTATCAAAAGCCGTGATCGGCCCAACGGCGCAGCGGCCAGCTTTCACGGCGGCCCAACTTTCCGCCACGGTATTGCCGGTTGGGTTTACCGTGCCAAGGCCGGTGATAACGACCCGGCGTTTCTTTTCTATCTTCATAGCTGCACCTCACATTCCCATTCCGCCGTCAACACAAAGAACCTGCCCGGTGATGTAACCGGCCTGTTCCCCGGCCAGGAAAGCCACCGCCGCGGCAACATCTTCAGCACGGCCGATTCTGCCTGCCGGGATGGCCGCTGCGGCTGCGGCGCGGGCAGATTCCGGCATAGCGGCGGTCATATCGGTTTCAATAAATCCAGGTGCCACCGCATTGGCGGTAATATTGCGTGCGGCGTACTCTTTGGCAACGCTTTTCGTTAGGCCGATCAGCCCCGCCTTGCTGGCGGCATAGTTGGCCTGGCCCGCGTTCCCGTGCAGGCCGACCACACTGCTGATATTGATGATACGCCCATACCGCTGGCGCATCATCAAGCGGGAAGCTGCTTTGGTGCAGAAAAACGTCCCCTTCAGGTTGGTAAAAAGCACATTGTCAAAGTCGGATTCGGTCATGCGCATCAGCAGTTTATCCGCGGTGATGCCCGCATTGTTGACCAGCACATCGATCCGCCCAAAAGCGGCAGCGGTATCTTCCACCAGATTTTGGCAGGCTTCGGGGCTGCGCACATCCGCTTGCAGCGTGATGGCCTGCACACCAAAGGCGCGGCAGGCAGCCGCTGTTTCCTCGGCCGCGGCTGCGCTGCCTGCGTAGTTGACTGCAATGTTCATGCCGTTTTCGGCCAATGCAAGGCAGACGGCACGACCAATGCCCTTGGCGCCGCCCGTAACCAGAGCGGCACGGCGCATGTTTTCGGTTTGCGGCATGGTCAGGCTCCTTTCATGGTGCGCAAAGCAGCTGTTGCAGCTGCGCGGCAGTTTCCACCGGATAGCACGAGATAGCATTTCCCACCGTCTTTTCACAAATCCGGTCAACACCCTGCCGGGGCCGATCTCAATGGCGGTATCCACCCCCAGTTCCGCCAAACGGCGGATGGTGGCTTCCCAACGTACGCCGGACTGCACCTGCTTTTCCAGCAGCGTGGCGACCGTGTCATTCTCTGCCATTTCATGCCCAAGGCAGTTGAACAGCACCGGGAACTGCATCGGCGCAAAATGGATGGATTGGAACTTTTCCCGCAGCGCATCTCCGGCGGGGTGCATCAGCAGCGTATGGAACGCACCACTGACGTTCAGCGGCAGGCAGCGCCGCGCCCCAGCGGCAAGCGCCAGGTCGGCAGCTTTGTCTACAGCAGCTTTCTCGCCGCCGATAACCAGCTGGCCGGGACAGTTGTAATTGCAGATCTGTACAACGCCCTCTTCGGCGGCGGCGCTGCAACATGCCTGCAAGGATGTTTCATCCAATCCCAAAACGGCTGTCATCCCACAGGTGCGCCCGGCAGCGGCAGCAGCCATCGCTTTGCCACGGAAAGCCGTTAAAGCGACCGCTGTCTGCATATCGAACACCCCCGCACAGGCCAAAGCGGAATACTCCCCCAGGGACAGGCCCGCCGTATAGTCCGGCATAATGCCCTGCTCCCGCAGCACAGCGGTAAGACCGGCGGCAAAAGCTGTCATACAAGGCTGGGTGTATTGCGTTTCCTTCAGTACGCCCGCCGCGTCGGTAAAGCAAACTTCTTTCAAATCAAAATCCACCGCTGCGGCAGCTTCGTCAAAGGCGGCGCGGAAGGCAGGAAAGGTTTCATAAAGGTCCTGGCCCATACCGGCATGCTGACTGCCCTGCCCAGCGTATAAAAATGCTAATTTCATCAGATGGTCTCCTTGTACAACCCTGTGATGCAGGTCTTTGCCTCGCTTACCATTGCGGCAAAAATCTCTTCTACCGGGCGGACTTCATGCAGCAGCCCCGCGGCCTGTCCGGCCATCAGGCTTCCGTTTTCGGTGTCGCCGTCAAACACAGCCTTGCGCAGACTGCCAAGCGTAAAGCGTTCCAGCGCCATTTTGTCGGCCCCGGCTTTTTCCTGCCGGACATACTCGCGGCTCATTCGGTTTTTCAACACACGCACCGGGGTGCCGCCGATCCGCCCGGTCACAATGGTATCGCTGTCGCGGGCTTTCAGCAGCGCTGCCTTGTAGTTTTCGTGGATGGGGCACTCGGTGCTGGCCAGCAGACAGGTGCCGACCTGCACGCCGCAGGCCCCCAGCGCCAGCGCTGCGGCCAAACCGCGCCCGTCAGCAATGCCGCCCGCGGCAATGACCGGCACGTGGACGGCATCAACGACCTGCGGCACCAGCGCCATTGTGGTCATTTCCCCCACATGGCCGCCGCTCTCTGTCCCCTCAGCAATGACAGCGTCAATGCCAAGCGGTTCCAGGTGTTTGGCTAAGATTGCGGCAGCTACCACCGGGATAACCGTGATGCCGGCTGCTTTCCACATTGCCATGTACTTTCCCGGATTTCCTGCCCCGGTGGTGACGATCTTTACGCCTTCTTCCACCACGATTTTGGCAAATTCATCTGCCTGCGGGTGCATCAGCATGATGTTGACACCAAAAGGCTGGTCGGTCAGCGCACGGCAGTGGCGGATGTTTTCCCTCAGGGCATCGGCATCCATACCGCCGGAACCGATCAGGCCCAGCGCCCCGGCGTTAGAGCAGGCAGCGGCAAATTCGCCCGTGGCGATATTGGCCATTCCACCTTGGATAATGGGATATTTCGTACCTAAAATTTCATTGAGCAGCTTCATTTTCTACCCTCATACGTCAGCAGCATTCCGCCCCAGGTCAGCCCGCCGCCAAAACCGATGCAGGCCAGGGTCTGGCCGGGGTGCAGTAAATCATTTTCCACCATTTCATGCAGGGCAATGGGAATGCTGGCAGCACTGGTATTTCCATGGCGGTCCATATTTTTATAAAATTTTGACGGTTCTGCGTGCAAGTGTTTGATACAATGGTCAATAATGCGGCTATTGGCCTGATGGCAGACGACCCAATCCAGGTCAGCCAAGGTCTTTTGGCTGTGCTCCAACACGGTTTGCAGGCAACGCGGCATGGTTTCCACCGCAAAACGAAAGACCGCCTTGCCATCCATCGTGATCGGGGCCGTATCGCAGGCTGCAGGGCCGCCGACACGGATGGCTTCGCTCCCCCGCGCGCCCAACGTGACGGCAAACGGCACATCTTCGGCCAGTTCCAGAATACGCACCAGCGCCATCCCCAAACAGTACGCAGGTTGTGCGGTCGGTCGGGTCCACCATGCGGGACAGCGCTTCGCAGCCGATGACCAACGCATAGCGTCCGCCCAGGGTGTTCAACAGCCCGTGGGCCGCAGCAATAGCATAAATAAAACCGGAACAAGCTGCATTTACATCAAAAGCGGGCCGGTTCTCCGGCGCCCCAAGGCCGCCTGCACACGGCAGGCAACACTGGGGGTAGCCGTTGGAGCCGAAAGCGTTGCCGCAACGCAGCAGGCAATCTCGCTTGCTGCCAGCCCGCTACGCGCCAGGGCCTGGCGGGCGGCGGCAATGGCCAGCGTGGCGGCATCCTCACTTTCGGTGCAGTAATACCGCTGGCGGATGCCGGTGCGGGTCGTGATCCATTCATCGCTGGTGTCCACCTGTCGGCTCAAATCCTCATTCGTCACTACACGGCCGGGCAGTGCCCCGCCGGTGGCCAGCAGCTGTAAGCCTTTCATGCTCCCCTCATTTCTCCGATACGGCGGTATTTTTTGTATCTCTGGTCGGCCAATGCCTTTCCACTCATCTTGCACAAGGCGGCAAGGTGCGCGGCAATGGCGGTATCCAACCGGCTGAAAAGCAGCTACCGCCCGCGCTGTGCACCGCCCAGCGGTTCGGCGATGATCTCTTCCACAATTCCATCCGTATACAAGTCCTGCGCCGTCAGTTTCATCATGGTACAGGCTTCGCCGCTGCGGGAGGCATCTTTCCACAAAATGCTGGCAAATCCTTCGGGGCTCAACACCGAATACACGGCGTTTTCCAGCATCAGAATATGGTTGGCAACGCCAAGCCCCAGTGCGCCGCCGCTGGAGCCTTCGCCCGTAACGATGGCCAGTACCGGGACGGTCAGACCGCTCATCTCCATCAGGTTGCGGGCGATGGCCTCCCCCTGGCCGCGCTCCTCGGCATCCTTACCGGGGTAAGCACCGGGGGTATCAATAAATGTGATGATGGGCCGCCTGAATTTTTCCGCCTGCTTCATCACGCGCAGCGCCTTGCGGTAGCCTTCCGGTCCCGGCATGCCAAAGTTGCAGCGCAGGTTTTCTTCCAGCGTCGTTCCTTTGCGGTGCCCCAAAACCGTAACGGGCATCCCATGGAATCGCGCGATACCGCACAAAATGGCCGCGTCCTCCTTGCATTGCCGGTCACCACACTGCTCAAAAAAGTCGGTAAACAGGTTGTCGATGATTTCGCCGATATGCGGGCGGTCAGGGCGGCGCGCCAGAAAAACTCTGTCCTCCGGCGTCAGTGATGTGCAGCGCTGCAAAAGCATGTTTTCCTGCGCGGAAAGCTCTGCCAGCTCAGCGGCATGGGTAGTCGTATTCGCCATTTCGGCATCATCGATGCTGCTACACAATGCATCAATCTGCGCGTCCAGCGGTTCCAGCTGCTGCAAAACCTCTTTGATCATCTGCATTTCCTCCCTGTGTATGGAGCTGCAAAATCCGCGTCAAAACCTCTTTTAATTCAGTGCGCGGCACAACCTGATCCACAAAGCCGTGTTCCAGCTGGAACTCACTGCGCTGGAAACCATCGGGCAGCTTTTCTCCGATGGTCTGTTCAATCACACGCGGCCCGGCAAACCCGATCAGCGCACCCGGTTCGGCCAGCGTGATGTCTCCCAGGCTGGCAAAACTGGCTGTGACACCGCCGGTGGTGGGGTGGGTCAGCACACTGACATACAGCCCGCCGCTGCGGCTGAACCGTTCCAGCGCGGCACTGGTTTTTGCCATTTGCATCAGGCTGAAAATGCCCTCCTGCATCCGCGCTCCACCGCTGGCAGAAAAATAACCAGCGGCAGCCGTTTATCAGCAGCATATTCGATTGCACGGGTGATTTTCTCCCCCACGGCAGTGCTCATGCTGCCCATAAAAATCGGCTGTCCAGCACAGCTGCCACCGCCTGCACGCCCCCGATCCTGCCGGTTGCGGTGACGGCAGCTTCTTTCAGGCCCGTTTTGACAAGCAGCGGCCAACTTTTCCTGATAATCGGGAAAATGCAGCACATCGTTGGGGGCAAGGTCTGGATTCAGTTCCTTAAAGGTTCCGTGGTCCAAAATCGTGCTGAGCCGGTAATAGGCTCCAATGGGCAGATGTACCCCCGCAATTGGGGCATACATACAGGCTTTTGGTCCAGACCTGGCGGGTGGCGCGGCGGCCGCATTTTTACATTCAACAAATTGCGGCTGCACCCAGCCGGGCGCAGCCGTACCAGCATCGCGGCGGACTTTCAGCTGGAAGCTGCGCTCCTGCTGGCTGACCGGGAACAGCTTTTCAATGGCATTCATCCCTAATACCCTTTTAGGCTGCCCGCGCAACCAGATAGTTGAAGATATCACCCACGGTCTTGAGCGTTCCCAGGTCCTCATCGGCAATCGTGATGCCAAACTTGTCCTCAAACGCCATGTTCAGCTCCACCGCGTCCAGGCTATCCGCCTGCAGGTCCTCGGTCAGGCTGGCTTCCATCGTAACTTTGTCTGCATCGCAGTTCAGGGTATCAACAAATACTTCTTTCAGTTCTTCAAAAGCTCATGATTTATACCTCGTAATTATTTATCTAAAAATATTGACTCAATTGTCAATGAGGCTATTATATCACATTTGTTTTGTATGTCAATATTGTTAGGTAAAAATATTTATCTAATTATGCTGATCTCTTATTCTCGCTACCAGAAGCGAACATCATGCAAAAATTCGCACAGCATCATCCCCTGCAGCGCTGCCATTGCTGCTGACAGGTAGACGCAATACAATACTTTGGGTGAGGGCACTCCCCCGCTCCGTCTATTGACAATTCCGCCACCTATAGATAAAAACGCCTGCAAACTCAGGCGTAAATCCGCCTTTATTTGCAAGCGTTGAAAAAAAGTATTTGGGGAATTTCCTCTTAGTGATTGGGATGATATTTAAAGTGTTGACTGCTCTTGTGCCGGATTGGCTTTTTATTGTATAATAATATGACTAATTTCAAGCATTGGTTTGCTGTCGTATGCGGCACAGCATTTGAAATTGAAATTTAGGCAATACCGCATAATTCTAAGTGCCGATACGGCGAGCGAGGTGCGGCAGCTGCTAAGCCAAAAGCGCAGATAATACTGGATGCTGCAAAGGTGAGCGCCGCCAGTGGCGGAAACAGCGAACCGAAGCAGGGGCAGCGGTCGCAGAGTGCGAGGGGCTTTGCCCCCGAAGCACGATGCGGGTACCGCAACCCGACATTATCGAGCATTTTGACAACGCAGATGCCGTGCCGCAGCCGCCGGAGCGGTGCTTGAGCCGTCAGGCGGGAATTGTGCGGTATTGCCTTTACGGAAAAGAGCTTCCTGCCATGGCGATAAAACGCGTTTTTCAAAAAAAAAGAGCCTGTTCTAAGCATTGCTGCCTGTCTGGCTTTGGTTTCATCCTGCTTCGTTCTTCCGGATGCAGAATATCTTGGTTATATTGATTTTCGCACGCTTGCGATCCTGTTCTCACTCATGACCGTCATGGCCGGGCTGCGGGGGCAGGGCGTTTTCGATCGGCTTGGGCGCGCGCTGCTGTCCCATACCCGCACAACGCTTCAGCTGACCGCTGTTCTGGTGGGGCTGTGCTTTTTCTCAAGCATGGTGATCACTAATGATGTATCGCTGCTTACCTTTGTTCCGTTCACATTTGTTGTTGTAAACAGCTTGGATGCTGCCGTTCGGGATAAGCTGCTGCTTCCCATCGTCTGCATGCAGACGATAGCCGCAAACCTCGGCAGTATGCTAACACCTCTTGGTAATCCGCAAAACCTGTACCTGTATGGAAAAAGCGGAATGGATATGGGTTCTTTTGTTTTGCTGATGCTCCCCCCTACTCCATCCTGTCGCTGGCACTTCTTGCGCTATGGGCAGTGGGGCTGTGCCACCGTGGCGCAAAGATCTCCATAGCTCATTCTGCGGCTGCTGCAAGCCCGAACAAGGCACTATTATCGCTGTACAGTATTTTATTTGTGCTCTGTCTGTTGGTAGTACTGCGTGTTCTGCCCTATGGTATCGCGTTTGCTGTGGTTCTGGCCTGTGTGCTTTTGGCAGACCGGAACACATTATGCCGTGTGGACTATTCGCTGATCCTTACCTTTGTTGCGCTCTTTTATCTTTATTGGCAATCTGGGGCGTTTTGCCGCCTTTTCCGGATGGCTGCAGCATATTCTTACCGGCCACGAGGTATGGGTTTCTGTGCTTGCCTCACAGGTAACCAGCAATGTGCCTGCGGCGATCCTGCTTTCGGGATTTACAGAGAATATCCGCGCCCTGATCATCGGCACAAATCTTGGCGGCCTTGGCACGCTGATTGCCTCAATGGCCAGCCTGATCTCGTATCGCGAAATTGCAAGGGAGTTGCCGTTACAAAAAGGCCGGTATTTTGCGTTATTCACAGTTTCCAACATCCTGTTTGTGACGGTTCTTATGGGCGCGTGGGCGTTAGCTGGATAAAAACATCACCGCACAATTCTAAACACAGCCGCAGCGGCTCTTAGAATTGTGTGGTGATTCTTTATAAGCAATTTAGATTACGGAATAGCTGTTTGAGCTAACTAATCAGTGCACAAAACTTTATATCCCATTATACTACATCTTTCATGGGTCATATTCTCTGCTCAATAGCCACTGAAGTCCTGCTGCTGTTCGCTGTACCACATCTTTAAAGTGATTGCCGGGATTTAATTGGAAGGTCGTATCTATTCCCTGCTCGTGGTAATATCTTTCGATGGATTCGGTATTCTGCTGAACACATCTTAGAAGCGAATTCTGGGTGCGGCACTCCCGGTCGCCCAGCGAAAAGAAGATATCGGCAGGTTTTTTCACGGGTGTACGGGAAACGACATGCTCTTTAATTCCCGGAAACAACAGCGAGCCGGAGACACTCGCAAATCGCGAAAAGGCGTCCGTCTGATAAATAGAATACAGTGCAAACAGTCCGGCCAGTGAATATCCCGCAATTCCCCGCCAGGCGGGGGTCCCCTGCAACAGACTTTCTGCTTTCGGTATAATTTGGTTTATCAGAAGGCGCAGGTACTCATCGGCTCCGCTGGTATATGATGCACCATTTTTTGAATATGGGCGGAATATCCCATGGCACCATATCATGATTCCATTCCAGCTTACTGACTGCAACCAGCGAAAAATCCTGACAGCCGATGTCTGTCAAATACTGAAAGATCTGTGCTCCCTCGCGCCCATAGGTATTCAGATAAATCACCGGCTTGTTTGGCGCGGCACTTTCGAATACATCTACTCTTTTTTGCTCTACCGAAAAAGAATTCATTCTGCCGCCTCCCCACCATTGGCGAATGCTCCGCAAGCTGCGCGGGTCAGAATCTCCTGCACCTGTGCCGAGCTACTTATATTCACCACTGGTACCACCATATTTTTGTGCCTATATCGTATTCGAAATCAGCACAAAAGTCAACTTTTGCTTTATCAATTTTGACGCAAGCAGCCTCCCTGCATTTTCTCCGAATCATGTCAAAGATCGTCAACGAGGCAAAGATTGGCCACCTTCGTTCTGGGCTTCTTCTACTGCTTCCAGATATACACTGCTTACACAGGAGGAGATTTTCCGCTTGGCCGTCTCGCTTGTCATGTTCAGAAGATGCAGCTGGATGATCAGCCTGTGACCGGCACAGCAGCACGCCGAGTGCCTTCCTCACACAAGCAGTATTGCACAGTTTCAGCCGCTTGCTTTTGGCGGTCTTGCAAAAAAACAACAACACGCCCGGACAGCTGCACAAGTGCAAACTGTCCGGGCGTGTTTTACGCTTTCTGAGCGGGCAAACGCATCATCGCTGCGCTCAGGTGATTCCTGTAGAAGATAAGAGACGTCGTCTTAATCGCTGGTTGGGAAAATGACCTTGTTGACGAAAAAAGAAGATTACCATGGAAACACCGCCGTTCAATACCGTTGTACCAATATTGTAAATAAAATCCGGCACATATCGCGCAGCTGTTGCGACCCAAATGCAGTTTATAGAATTTACAATACAGGTTATTACGCAAAATGCAACCGCATACCAAACGATCTGCCGGGTAAGATTCCCCTTGCTGCGGAAAACGACATTTCTTTGTATTGGGAAATTGATAACCTCACCCAGTATCATGGCTATCATATAAGCGCAAAAATAAGGCAAACCACCATGTTCTGCGTCATAGCCCAAAAATGTTCCATTTGAAGGTTGCTCCCAGCATAGTCACTTCGATTCCCGGCCAGCCAAAATCCACCTTGGGCATATTTGCAAAAGCAGCAGGCAGGAACTGCAGCAATATGTACTTAAACACCGTAATGAGGTTGCATACAATTACGAACAAGCCTCCCTCACGGATCCACTGCATTATATCCTGATTGGCTGTTTTTGCTGTATTCCTTTTATCTTTCATAAGACATCTTATTGCTCAGTATCCTCGTCCTCTTTTTTTTTGCCTTGCGGTATTTGCGGATTGCGCAGATTTCCCAAGCGACAAGGATGATTGCAACAACTGCATCCACTGCGTAGGTCGTCTTTACCCACTTCGGCACAGATACCGCACGCGTCACAGCGAAGGAGTTTGCCAATGCATACAGCGTGCCGTGCGCCGCATTGCGCATAGCCGTTACCGTACCGACAGAGTTCAAATCACGGTAGAACTCATTCGTAATGTTAAACGCCAGCATCTTCGTGCCGCCGGTACGAATTGCCAGATTACCGTCCATATACCATGCGCTGACGACTGCGTCTGTAATGACAGCGCCATGGAAGCCCCATTCATCACGCAGAATGTTCGTCAAAAGAGCCTTACAGCCACCGGCCCAGACAGGACCGACCGCATTCATAGAGGTCATAACGCCCATGCCGCCTGCCTTGATCGGCTGTTCAAACGCCTTGAGGTAAATTTCGCGGGCAGACTGTTCATTCTGCCATGTGCAGATGTTATTCTGACGATAGTTGTCCTGATCGTTGAAGGCAAAATGCTTCACATAGCAAATCAGACCATTTTCGGTTGCGCCGGACACCTCTGCAGCTGCGGTCAGCCCGGAGAGAACGCCGCACTCGGAATAGTATTCAAAGTTACGCCCGCCGAATGCGCTGCGGTGGATATTCATTGCAGGTGCATACCAGCCTGTACAGTTGATTTCAGCACATTCCTTTGCAATCTGTTCACCGCGCGCCTTGGCCAGCGGCTGGTTCCCAGGTACATGCCAGCATCACAGAACCGGGATAGCTCGGACCTGCGGCAGGATTGTAGTTGCTGTGCACACCTGTCGGGCCGTCACAGTCCTCCGTTGCGGACAGGCCGATGGATTCAACACCAACGGTATGGTAACCGCCGTCTGCCGTAAGGCTGAACAAGTCATTGACCGTGAGTTCATCGAGAAGCTGCTCCCACTTGGGGTCATCGTAAGCAACGCCGGTCAGATCAGCAAGTTTCAACCCGTTATTCGCCCCGGTGGTCGGCATCACAGCATTGGGGTCATCGTATTTTGCCGCATCAAAGGTTGCTGCACTTGCATAGTCTGCCAGTGCCTGTGCACTCAGGCTATGGTTTGCAGGCGCAGCGGTAGCCTCTGCATAGTTGGCAAAGCCATCGGCACGGCTGAGATAGGTCACATCTCCCTGCGCAAAGGTGAGCTGGTTTGTAGCAGCCACCTGATCTGTGGAGCGAGCGCCATCATGTGCATCGTCATAGATGACGTCCTTGTCCACCTTGGCAACATAGGTATCCAGGATCGTATGAGAATCCGAGCAGAGATTGATCTTATAGTCGCCTGCCTCGAGTACATACGCACCATTCGCACTCTTGATGCCGTTCGAATCATAGGAGGCCATATCCTCATAACGGAAGGTGATCTTCAGGGTCTGTGCTTCGCCGGGCTGCAGGATTTCCGTCTTGGCGTACTGCACAAGATTTGCTGCTGCCTTTTTCGATGCCACCGTTATAATACGGCGGCTCATAGAAAATTTCTGCAACATATTTTCCTGCTGTATCGCCGGTATTTTTTTAACTGCTACATCCAGCGTGATTTTCTCGCCATCATCCTCGACAGCTGCAATCGACGAATCAAAGGTAGTGTAGCTCAAGCCATAGCCGAACGGATACTGAACCACCTTATCATAATCAATAAGGCCCTCTGCAGCAGCCGTTTCATAGAATTTGTAGCCAACATAGATGCCCTCGCAGTAGTTGACAAACATGGCACGGTTGTCCTGGCTCCCCGTAACCTCTGCATAGTTATCATACGCAAAGCCGCCGAAGTTGTTGACCGTGGGTGTTGCGAGCAGATCGTAGACATAGGTATCCGCCAGATGTCCGGACGGATTCACTTCACCGCTCAGGATCTTTCCGAGGGAATCAAAGCCAAGCTCGCCGGGCGCACCGCACAGAACGGCGCCTTAATGCTGTCATACTGATCCAGCCAGCCAAGCCCCATAGCATTGGAGGAGTTGACCACAACGATAACATTCTTGAACTCTTTACAAACGCGATCTACCATTGCAATCTCGCGGTTACTTAATTCCAGGTAACTCTTGCCGGCATCGAGGTCTTCTGCCTGCGTTGTAAAATCATAGAACTGTGCGAGCCCGCCGTACTGCGCATTGTATTCATCCGGGCTGGTGATGCTCTGCGGGACATCAAAGCCCTCGCCGCCGGTACGGCTGACAACAACCACCGCTGTATCCGAGTAAGCGACCGCATCCTCAAAAATGTTAGCGTTCTCGTACTCTGCAATGGTAGGCTCCGGAACGGTGAAATCGCCGCGCTTGCTGCCGATCTCACGCAGACGGATCGTACCGACAGGACGCTCTGTACGGAAATTCTCATAAATTTCACAAGCTCCTCATTGACTTCAAAGCCCGCATGCTTAAGGCCGTCAATCAGGAAACCGCATTGCTTGTATCGCTGTCACCGGAGCCGGTGCCGCCATACAACGGGCGAACGCTCGACCAGCCAAACAAGTTGAGCTTTGTACCGGCGCTCAACGGCAGCGCCTTGTCATCATTCTTCAGCAGAACGATGCCCTCGGATGCAATCTGGTCTGCAATCGCACGGCCGGATGCCATTGTTTCGTCCGAAACCTTGACATCCTCAGCAAAAACACTGTTCACCACCGAGTATTCTACGCCGAGAATAACCCAGTTGACGGAAAGCGTGATAGCCAGCAAAATTGCAATCGGGGCCTGTGCACGCACCAGCGCGCGCTTCGGCTGTTTCAGCTTTCCGGCTGCGACCACTACGATGAGCGCCGCGATCAGTACAACAACAATAAAGATAATAGCCGGGCTACAAGCAATAATGCCGTTCTTCAAATCCTCGGTCGTAACTGCCAGGGAGCCGCCAAACATCAAATCGTACAGCTTTTTCCCTATTACCGCAAATGCTGCAATGATAACTGCAGCAATCAGCCACGGCACAAACCTCTTCTTATTTTTCATTTCGTTTCTCCTTCAAAAGTAAATGGGTATGCGGTTCAATGCGTATTTATTGTAATTCAAACCAGTGGAAATTCATTTTCCCACTACCCGTAAAACGGAAATACAGTGGATAGGTTCCGTCAGGGATCGTAAGGGACACCTTTTCCCCCACCTGACTGCCGTTTTTTATGAAAATATCGGCACACAGCGTGGAAAAATCCGGTGCGGTTGACACCTGAAGGCGTCCGTTTGCAGAGCCGGTACAATGTACCTTTATCTCAGCAGCATCTTTAAAGGCAAAGTACTTGAATCCTGCCACTGCACCATCGCGCATATTGGCAATGTACTGATTGCCGCTGTCCTCTCTGTCCGGCCCGTCCTGCGTGAAATAGGGGTGATTGCGCAGCCGCCATTTCGGGAAAAGTCCGTCATAGCGTCCGGTACCATCCTTCCCCCAGAGGTTGCAGGCAATACGCGCCTCATAACGGCCTTTTTCCCTTTAAGGGTCCATCGTTTAGGCCGCAGCTTGTGACCTCTGCCTGCAGAAACGCTCCGTTTTCGTTACGCCGAAGCTTCTCGGCACAAGCCTGCCGGGAATACGAATGACGGTTGGTTTGCCTATGATAGAAAACATACCATTTGTCCTCTAGCTTGAGCAGCCCGCCATGTGTATTGCCCAAATAGTTAGCTGCGTGCTTTTCGGACAGGTTGCTGTCCAGGAAGATATCACCCTGACTAACCAGAGTGCCGCCGTAAGAGAAATCTCTGTCAGGGCTTTGGCTGGTAGCGTAGCATAGCTCATGGTTATGACGAGAGGAGTATACGAAGATATAGGTTTTCCCTTCCTTGCGTATCGAGCTTGCTTCAAAAACTCATGTCCTTGAAAGGCTCCCGGCCCTTTTTTTAGGGAAAATCACGCGCGGCTCCGTTTTTATCGTCACCATATCTTTTACAAGTTCCAGAACTGTACCGCCGTCACATCTAAGCTTGTGTCCACCTGTCAGAATAGCAGGCACTGCATTATAAAAGCCGGAATACAGCCACACGCGCCCGTCATCATCTGCCAAAACGCCGGGATCAAACGGAAGCTGATCTCCCCTTCTTCGTCCCCAGAGTGTGCCGTCCGCATAGTGAATATGACCCAAAAAATTTATATTCTCCCGCAGGTGTATCGCAGACCGCCACGCTCATAATGCCTAAAAAGTCAAACGCATAGTAGAGGTAGTACCGGCCGTCCGGGCCTTGGCAGACATCCGGTGCAAAAAGCAGATGGTATCCCAATGGATTTTTGGGGTCCTGTTTTTTGCGGTAGATAACTCCCTCGTACCGCCATTCGGAAAGATCTTCCACCGGCGCTGACCAGCAAACGTAGTCATTCACACAGAAGATCGGTGCGTTGAAGCGGTCATGTGAGCCATAGACATACACTCTACCATTGAACACATGCGGTTCCCCATCCGGAATATATTCCCACGATGGCAAATATGGGTTCACTGCTTGTCTGTTCACAGTTTTCACCTCCTTCCTTTCTGCTGTTATGTTTTTAAGTGTAGCACAACTCCTTCTTTTTTTTCGGGGGATTTTGGCATAACCCGTCTCCACAGTGGCACAACTTGCATTCTTGAACACTTTTTTCGGGCATATATGTTTCCTTTTGTGCATTCCACAAAAAAGCGGTGCAGATCAACTCTGCACCGCTCCCACATGCTTAAAACTGTTTTTTGTCTGCGCGCTGGCCGGCTGTATTTCAAGGCAACACCGCATAATTCCGCCTTACGGCTTAAGCACCGCTCCGGCGGCTGCGGCACTTAGAATTATGCGGTATTGCCCTCAAGACAAGCACATATCATGCTTCGTCTCTGCCGCGCGGCAGAAATTTTTATACCATGTAACCGCACAGCCGTTCTGTATAGGATCAGGCTTTTTCCGGCAATGGAAGGAGAACGCTCAGATGGAACCAGTTATCTGAACAATCTGCCGAAACCGATCCGCCATACTTCTCTGCTGTATATCGGATGCTTTTTATCCCGTAGCCATGCATATCCTTATCATGCTTCGTTGTGCGATACTCTCCGTCCACAACAGAAAGTTGCGCTGTACAGTAGTTTTCCACCCGGATGATCAAAAAAACACATTCTGCGTATAGACAGCCACCCGGATAAGGCGCTGCTGCGGGTCAGCCAGCTTTTCCACACCCTCTATTGCATTGTCAAGCGCATTGCCGAATATGCTGCAGATGTCCATCGTTTCAATAAAATCCAACCTTGCACCGTCCGCAACGATCGTCAGCGTGATCTGATGCTGACTGCAATACAGCTGCTTATCTGACAGGATCGTATCCAGCACATCATTTCCGGTATGCTGATTCGCACCCAGGCTCTGCATTCCTTTTTCCAGTTGCGAAAGGTATTCCTCTCTTCTGGCCGCATCTGACTCCATCCGAATGACCTGTATCTGATGCTTTAAGTCGTGGTATTTGCGGTTGATTGCTTCACTGTTATCACGACTGATGCGGTATTGCTCATACTGCCGCTTTAAAAAGTGTCTGGATTGCCGTTAATTCGTGTTGGGTCTGCATGTCCTGCCACCTATCCTGCATGGAAAGCAGCACAGCCACGCCCGCGAAATCCACCAGCGTTCGTATCCAGAATATTTCCGTGGTCATACGCCCGCTGAACGGCGTATTGGTCGTCACATAGCTGATATTGCTGATTAAAAATGTGCAGATCGCTATAACGGCCGCCGATATGCTTTCACGCCTTGTCATATGCAGTGGCGCTTTATCTCTCAGCCTTTTCTGCTCAAGTCGCAGAAAAACGCCAAAGCCGCCGCCATAAAAAGCCAGCAAGAACAATCCCTGTATCCAACAACTGCCCGGCATCCTTGATGCGCCGAATGAATAGAGCTGCCATTCCAGCGATGCAACAAACTCTGCCAGCGTGAACGCCAGCGCCCACCAAAAACCCGTATCACAAAAGTTCAAGCGGCAGCACAACCAGATTGTAGCGTACATCAAAACCAAAGCCACGATCATGCCGGGAATCCAAAGGCTTAGCGGAACAATGCCGATCAACCACTGCACCAAGCCGAATAAGGGCAGCGCTGCTGCCAAGATCCCGGCCGTTTTTTGCTGCATTATAACGCTGGGGCAGCAGCCTTACAAACAGCACACATGCCAACCACTCCGCCAGCGCAGTATACAATTTCGGAATATCCTGTATCACGCCTGTTATTCGCCTCCCATATATGCAGCAAGGGCTTCCATAAAGCTTTTCTTCCGTGCGCGGCTAATTTGCAGAGCCTGCCCTTTTTACGGTTACGACCAGCTGATTCACACGCTCCACATGCGCCAGATTTACCAAATAGCAGTTGTTGCACTTATAGTAATGCCTCTGCGCGAGCTTTTCCTCGGCGCTTTTCAGTGATCCTCTCTCTGCATACTCACCGATCTCGGTATGGTAGATAATTGTATGCCCGCGGCTTTCAATATACAGTATCTGGTCTGCATCCAGCCGGATCATCTTGCTCTCCTGTATCAGATGTATATAGAACTTGGATTTTCCATGTACTTTTTTAACCGCATTATGCAGCACCTGGGAGAAGGCAAAGTATTGAATGGGCTTCAATACATAGTCTAATGCCTCGACCTTATATCCCTGCACAGCAAATTGCGCAGAATTTGTAATAAATATAATGATGACATTTTTATCCATATCCCGTATGCGCATGGCCGCCTGCATACCGTCCATATGCTTCATTTGGATATCCATCAGGATTATGTCATACTCGGATTTATATTTTTCGACAATTTCCAATCCGTCTGAAAATTCAGATACACTGACCGTTTCCGAAAAATCGCTTTGATACTGATCAATGTACTTTCCGAGTTGACTGCGATACCCTGTATCATCCTCTACGATTGCGATGCGTATCATGGTAAATCCCCGTTTCGTGATCCGATGCAGCTTACCCGCCAAATATGGCAATCGCCTTGCATCAACTGATATTGTGCGTTTCTGTCTTGCCTTACCGTATATTTCCTATGCCGATTGTTCAGAGTATACTCTTTTTCCCTTCCTTTTGTAAAGCTACAGAACGGTGCAGACATTCAGCGACAACGCATACACCTCCTTCTCCACGGACGCCAGCGCGAATGTCTTCACCGCAAAAGAGATTCGACTCAACTACAAAATCAGCAAGGGCACCAAGGCCATCATGACTGCCAACAAAGCCGAATCCGAGGGTGTACTTGCCCGAGGCATGAAGCAGCGTATGACCGGAGCCCAATGGAAGAACGGCAAGTTAGAAATCGACATAACTGTGTAAAACATTGACAGTTTAAAGCCAAAGTGATACATTAGAGCAAAAGGAGGCAACACCATGGCAACTAAGAAATACAAAGCACCCGCAGGCATGCACCCCGAGGATGCCAAGGATTGGGAAAAGTTCGGAACCTTCGTCCACCACTTCGAGGGCAGCGGCCCCTTCCTCGATGGCGATGGAAAGCCGCTTGACCTGAGCAGCTACATGCCGAAAACCAAGAAGAAAGCCTCCGCGAAGAAAGCGAGGTAATCAACATGGCAAAAATCAGCGTCCTGCGCGGCAGCGTGGTTTACGCCGACACAGATGCCATCGTGAACGCAGCCAACGCGCAGCTTGCTGGCGGTAGCGGAGTTTGCGGTGCCATCTTCGAGGAGGCGGGCTGGGGCGACATACAGCAGGCCTGCGACCGTATCGGTGGATGCCCCACCGGCGAGGCCGTATCCACGCCCGGATTCAAGCTCAAGGCCAAATATGTCATCCACGCGGTCGGCCCCATTTACGCAGGCAGACCGCGCGATGCCGAGCGCTTGCGCAGCGCATACCGCAGCTGCCTGGAGGAGGCCGAAAAGCTCGGGTTGCACAGCATCGGGCTCTGCTCCACTAGCACAGGCATCTACGGATACCCGCTGAACGAGGCGGTGAAGATTGCAGCAGACACCCTGCGCACCTTCCCGGCCAAGAGCCTGACCGACATCCGCGTTTATTGCTACGGCGAGCGCGAGTACCAGGCATTCACCAAAGCGCTCGGATAAACCTGTCCCGTTTTACCCCCAAGAACCATGTTACGATAGACCCAGTAATTGACTGGGGGTTCGAGCATGGGCAGAGGAAGGCTGGGAAGCCAGCAAGGGATGCAGCGCACCATCGCGGCAAGACAGCAGACTGCGAGGTATCAGGTGTCAGCCTTGCGCTCCATGGATGACGCGCACCTGTCTGTAGCGCTTGATGATATCTTCGACAACACACCCGTGGAGAGCAATTAGCAAGATGCGGATACGCAGCGCTTCTTCAATGCCATCGGATGGTCGGATGAACTGCCCGAGGTGGTAGACGAAAGCACTTTTGCGAGGGCTGCACTTGCCGCAAGGCATCGGGATGGGCGGAGCTTTCAGATGTTGTTTCATACGGACAGCCCGAGCAAAAAAATACCAGATGCAAAAAAACTTTTAGTGACCAATTCATGACCGGTAAGCAGTTTCAAAGCGACGGCATACATGGCGACGGCGCGTATTTTGCCAAGGATGCAGAAATGAGCTGGGGCTACGGCTATGGGCCAAAAGCCGCACAAATTCGAGCCGTTCTAAACAGCAAGGCAAAGGTCATCACCGAACGAAAACTTGACAGCATGATTGCAACTTGGGCGAATAAAAACCCTCAAGCCTACAACAAAATCATAAACTGCCACCAAGTCTACTACGGGAAAAACGCCGGTACCCACCGAGGTACGAGAACAATCTTTGCCGCGCTTTTCGGGTATAACGTGATCCGCTCCGATCAGGCTGGCGGAACTTACACTGTCCCAAACCGAAGCGCGCTAACTGTCCAAAATCGGGTTATCCACCGCGACGACTGGTACAATAAAGGCCAGAAATGGTAAACAACAAAAGGGAGCAAACACCAATGAAGCAAACCGGTAATTCCGCTCAGGCCGCACGAGCCGAAATGGATCATGCCCAGGCAGAGTTAATGGAAATTCTCTGGAAGAAGGAGCAGGCAGCGAAAAAGAAGCTGGCAAGCGCTGGACAGCAACCGACAATAAAAAGGCGGCAGACGCTTTCTGGAAAAGCAAAGAGACTGCTAAGCCCAAAAAGAAGAAAACCAAATAAATCTGTCCCGTTTTTCCTTCACCCGGATGGTATGATAATACCGCTGGGTGATTTTTCATTCGTGCCTCCGTTTTGCGCCCCGCCGGTTTATGCCTCCTCGTATTATAAAGTAGTAGTTATTAGAGTCCCTCTCCAAGGACAAAATGCTACAATAGACAAGGTGCTGTGGATTGGTTTAAACCTCCTACCGCAAGACGGTTTCGGAAAGGCTCCAACCATGGCTCTTTGTTTTTAGTGTTAATCAGTTAGATACCGCCAGACGGTTTATATAGAACGAGGTTACATAGCAAAGAGGTGTGGCTCTAAGCAGCACTGTAAAATAAAACGCCGGAGGTAAAAAGAAATGATTTTTTGTTGGTATCGATGTTGCAAAGGACAAGCACGATTGCTTTATCCTCAACTCGGAAGGAACGGTCTTGGCAGATGTATTTACCATTGCCAATAACCGTATCGGTTTTGAGACGCTTCTTTCAAGAATCCAAAGCTGTTCCCAAGGTGAAAGCAAAATAAAAGTAGGGCTTGAAGCCACAGGACATTACAGCTACAATCTGCTGGGGTTTCTTTTTAGACAGCGGCCTGGCAACCTATGTCATTAACCCTCTGCACACGAACCTCTATCGGAAAAGTCTCAGCCTGCGAAGAACCAAAACAGATCGGATAGACGCGCGTACCATTGCAATGATGCTCATGTCTGATGTGGACCTCAAGTCCTACTCAAATACAGCATACCACAATGAAGAGCTAAAGTCACTAACAAGATACAGATTTGATAAGGTAAAAGAGCGCGCCAAGCTGAAAAGCTCCGTTGCGCGGTTAGTGAATATTCTGTTTCCGGAGCTCGAAAAGCTGGTCTCAAGCCTGCACATCGCTGTTGTATACGCACTGCTGAGCAACTATCCGGGTGCAAGCTATATCGCAAACGCCAATACTGAAGAACTCGCTGAGACTCTTTGCACCGCCTCTAAAGGTCGTTATACCAAGTCTAAAACCGCGGAAATCCAAGTAGCCGCAGGGGTCTCCATTGGCTCGAAAATGCCTGCTAAGTCTATGGAGTTGAAACACACGATTGCTCTCATCCGCGAACTGGACAAAGAAATTTCTGAGGTAGAATCCGCAATTGACAAGATTACATCTCAGATGGATTCTCCCATCTTTACAATCCCCGGTATTGGCCGACATATGGGTGCAATGATTCTTGCTGAAGTTGGAGATTTTTCCAACTTTGCAAGCGCAGACAAGTTGCTGGCTTATGCTGGACTCTCTCCATCTACATATCAGTCAGGGCAACTGCAAAACTGTTATGCTCACATGGAAAAGCGTGGCTCCAGATATTTGCGATATGCTCTTTTCAATGCCGCCAAATATGTTTGCCTTTGGTGTCCTACATTCTCGGCCTATCTTGAAAAGAAGCGTTCTGAGGGAAAGCATTACAATGTTGCCATCTCTCATGCTGCTAAAAAGCTGGTAAGGCTTATTTTTGCTATGCAGCGTTCTGGAAAAGCCTTCTTAGCTGATTATTAAGCGTGCGATTTTATACGGAGCGAGTATCCGACAACGGATGCTCTTGTTTGCTATACCAATTTTCACCACCTCAAAATTTCTCTCGAAAATTTTGTTTTGGGGCTTGACTTTTAATAGTTAGTCTTTCCGGCGGGGTGTTTTTGCGTCCAAAAACCCGTCCCGTTTTGCCCGCCAAAACCATGATACGATAGAGGGAGAACACACAAAACGGAGGGAAACCAATGCAGGTTCAAACTTGGAAGATGCGTGAAATCTACCTGAAGGGCTTCGGCATCTGCGTGCGGGAAGCCCAGCCCAAGGCCGTTATGACCTCCTACAATCTGCTGAACGGCACCCACACGGCGGAAAATCTCGGTCTGATTATGGACATTCTCCGCGCCGAGTACGGCTACCAAGGCCTCGTCATGACCGACTGGGTCACACCGATGACCGGGGATGCGCGCTCTGCCCACCAGGATTCGCAGGCGCAGTATGTAGCTGCGGCAGGCGGCGACCTGTTCATGCCCGGCAACAAGGGTGATTATGACAACCTGCTGCAGGGCATCGACAGCGGCGCAGTGACACTGGAGCAGGTAAAAATCAATGCCTCCCGCGTGGTCAGAACGGTCCGGGCGCTGACACAAGAATAAAACACAAAAACCTCTGCCAGACTGGATGTGAAGTGACCCCAAAAAGTTAGACAATATTCTGAAGTAAAAATTGTTCAAGCAGCCGAAAGGGCTTGCTGTCTGTGAATTGCAGGCGGCAAGCCCTTTAACTTTGCCTTGATGCGGCGGTTGTTGTAGTAATCCAGATATGCAACGAGTTCCTGCTTGAAGTGTTCCATGGAGCGGAACTCCTGCAAATACAGCAGCTCACTTTTGAGCAGTCCGAAGAAATTCTCTATCACGGCGTTGTCCAGGCAGTTTCCTTTCCGGCTCATGCTCTGTCGGATGCCCTTCTCGCGGAGCATCCGCTGATACCGCTTATGCTGGTATTGCCAGCCCTGGTCAGAATGAAGGATCAACCCGGTTCCATCCGATATCTTCTCAAAAAGCCTTATCCAGCATAGTTGTAACCATACTCAGAACAGGATGGTCAGAGATGGTATAGCTGACCAGATCGCTGCTGCACAGATCAAGGATGGGCGAGAGATAGAGCTTCTCGCCAAACAAACTGAACTCTGTCACATCGGTGACCCACTTCTGGTTCGGCTTTTCGGCGCGGAAGTCCCGGTTCAACAGATTCGGCGCAATTTTCCCAATTTCACCTTTATAAGAACGATACTTTTTCATCCTGACATGGCAAACCAAGCCTAGTTCCTTCATCAGTCTCTGAACTGTCTTGTGATTCAGGAGAAAATTGCGCTTGTGAAGTTCTGTTGTAATGCGGCGATAGCCGTATCTTCCTTTGTTTTCGTGGTAGATGGCCGTGATCTCCGCTTTGACAGCTTTATACTTATCTGAACTGTTCATCCGCTTCAGATGATAGTAGAAAGTGGCACGGGGCAGTTGAGCGATTGAGAGAAGAATATCCAGAGAATGTCTTTGCCTCAGTTTCTGAATCACCTGCGTTTTTTGCGCTGGTGTCGCTCGTCTTCCAAAACCAAGGCTTGCAAGTTTTTTAGGTAATCGTTCTCCGCACGCAGTCTCTGCACTTCGGCTAGCAGATCTTCTTCCACCTGCTTCGGCAACTGCTTTGGCGGACGGCCTTTGCTGCTGCGGCCACGCCGTTCGATGGCTAACCCTTCCGGCCCTTCTTCCAGATAAATGCGTTCCCAACGCTCTATAATTTTATGGTCGTTAATTCCAAATTCCCGCATCGCTGCATAGATACTCAGATGTTCTTTTCCATGGTTTCTACAACCATTCTCTTGAATTCCGGCGTATAT